>Ga0307989_1001674_pt1 | contig 11480 bp, 30 predicted proteins | sample EllFjometagen185_FD_203164 | JGI IMG/M metagenome (GOLD analysis project Ga0307989, IMG submission 203164) | Marine microbial communities from Ellis Fjord, Antarctic Ocean - #185 | ecosystem: Environmental > Aquatic > Marine > Unclassified | place: Southern Ocean | collected 2014-10-08 | reverse complement strand
TCAAAGAGAGTTTTCCAATCTGTAGGATCATTCTCTCTATTCTTTCTACGATTTGCTTTGTACTCTGGAAATACTTTCTTTCTCCAATTATCTTTACCATCACAACAAATAACCATATCTCCAAAATCTTTTGCAAATTGATTACGGAACAGTCTGATTGAATTGAGTATCGTGTGCCTTAACAGGTCTTCTTCCACAACTGGTTTACCTCTGCCCATGGCCATAAAAGAACCAATCACAGTTTGACTATAATCAAGTAATATCATCTTTCCCCATTTCTATTCTCATTTTGATTGACTCAAGAAATTGGTTCCACTGATTCATCCGCATATCCCAATTGTAAAAGGTATCAAAATATGTTTTCTGTAAACTCAACAAAACTTCTGTCTCATCTTTCCTATACGACTCAATAGCCTTACCAAGAATATGTGAATGAACCGCGATGTGTTTCTCTGGGCCGGGCTCATATCCGTACATCCAAGCAAAGTTTGCACAAGTCTCTGGTAGGGCTCCAAGATTAGGACATACTACCATACACTTTGCACTCATGGCTTCAATCGCCGAAATACAAGAGGTTTCCATATAAACTGATGGATATGCCATAATGTGATTCTTAGTAAGTTCTTCTCTAATCCGATCATTGGATACTGAACCATGATAATTGACACCATCCATATCTTGAGCCTGTTTATATACATGACGATATTGCTCATCCATGTGAGGCCGGTCATATATCTTGAAACTGGAAAAGATATTCAGTTCTGCTGATTGAACTTCTTCAGATAGGTTATTCTCTTTGAGATTTTTCCAAGAAGCAAGTAAAACCTCTAATCCGCGATGTGGTGTACTAATATAAATACAAGAAATTTTGTCTTTGGGTTTTTCGTGTGCTGGAATAGGTTCTATGGCGTGTTGAATAACAACACCATGATCATAAGGAACACCAAGATAAACTCCATACTGATACTGTTGCCAATTACTGACAAATATTACCTTTTCAAAGTCTAGCATATTCTTGTGTTCTTTAAGAAATGCGACTTCTGGATCTTGGGCCAAATCATGAGCCCAAAACAATCTTGGTTTATCTTCTAACTTCCTTTTACGAGAAGCGACCCATTGGAAATAATTCTTTAGCTCTGGGTCAATACGAGAAAATAACCACTTCTGCATAAGTACCACCTGCTGCTTTAGGGGTTTCTTCTGGAGCAAAATCACTTTCACCGAAATCAATGTTTAATGCCATAATATCCTTTTTTTAATTTAATAAAATATCCTTTGTATCTATACCTTCAATCTTGCCTTCATGAACAAAACTGGTAATAGGAATCGGGGTAACAACTTCATCTTCTCCTTTTTTGAAAAGAGAAAATTGACCAACAACTTCTGCTGCATCATTATGATTTAGATCATACACAAAAGAAGTATTATCGTCAGAACTTAAAATTAGTTTGGCTTCTCTGATTGCCGGTTTATCAATTCCTTCTCCACCTTTTGCTTCAGTTAGTCCTTGATCAAATCTTGCAATTATTGCGATTAATCTTGTTAATAATTCGTTTGTCATACGTTCCTTAAAAATTGAATGTGATTGATGACACTTTGGATATCAGTTTTCATAGTATGAGATGCATACTTTGTTAAACACTCTAGCTAAAGGACTACTTTATCTAAAATGTGGAGAGAAAGCGTATGCCTACGATTACCCACCAATCACACTTTAATCGTTAATTATATTATACCATATAATTATTTATCTGTCAAGAGGGGGTTTATAACGAATCATCAAATTGTCTGTCAGTTATAGCGACTGTTCCAGATTTCTTAGGAACATAATTTGAAGAATCTCTCTCCAAACCAAACTCGGATTCATCCATATCTCTTGTCCAGACTACGTTAATATCTGGATAATATACTCCGCTGTCGCGTTTAGGAGTACCGTCAGGATAAAAAGACATAGCAACACATCGTGGTATCACTTTCTGATTTTCATCTTGTCCTGAGAAGTAACTAATCCAATCGCCAGTTTTTAGATAATGTTCAAGATCTCTAATATAGACCTTCTTGTGGTCAGCAGCGTTAGATGCTTTCTGTGATTCTTGTGAAGATGATGATCTACTCCGAGCAGTCTTGTTGTATTCTGAAACCAAATCTTTTGAGTGTTTAATCCATTCCTTAACATTCTTAAAAGAATACTTGTCATCATCGGGAAGATTCAGAACGGACTTTGCTACATTCTTATAATCTGCTGGTTTCTTCTTAGCTCGCATTGCAGCAAGTCGGTCACGCATCTTCTGTTTTGCTTCATCAGTAAGCTCTCGTTTCTTCTTCATAGGTGCAATCTTTTTGCGTGGTATTACTGTCTTTTTTTTAGCCATCATACTATCTCATAAAGGGTGTATTTCCAAGTTATCTCTTCGTTCGGCTCTATATCTCTTATAGCACCTATCCAAGCATTATCATATTCTAATTTTAATTTGAAACAGTTTGGTGTATCTGAATGATTTCCAAACCCGCCAAGTGGTGTGCGCGTGATACCTTCTGGATGATTTTTATTAATATAATGGACTACACCAATATAAGTTCCAGCGAGTATTTGTTTAGTAGCAAAAAGACCAAACCCATCAACTGGTGATTCTCTTATTGTTACATACTCTGGTAACGGTCTATACATTTTATTTTTTAGTTGGAGTTGGTAGTGGTACGTTCAGGGGAAATTGAGAATTATCATTTCCTTTCATATCTGACAACTTTTCACAAGTTATCCATACAAGGCCGTGTTCATCATTTTGATACAATCTCACATAATAATCTTTGGGAAATGCTTCATCTATTTGTCTGTAAAGTAGAGGGTGATTTTCGTAAAACTCCCAGCAGAGTTCTTTACTCTTGAAGTGTTGGTCTATTTGTCCGGCCAACGAAAATGTAAAAAGAATTATTGATACCCACACTTCATTCCTTTTCAGCATCATCTACTATTTTATCTAATACATCACCAAGAGTAGCTTCTTCTTTCATTATAAAACTATTTTTTTGGTGAACCATAGTTTCAAAAACTCGCCACAATTTTTTCATCCTTGTTTCGTGCAATTCACTCAATCCAATTAAAACATTTGTAATTTCATCTTCTGTCATTGGGCCGTCTGGATCATCACACACTCTTTCTGCTATGGCATCCAGATCATCTTTTGTCTGCCAAACATTTTGTATTTCTGTCTCTAAATCAAATCTATCGTATTTCATAATCTCCTATTGGTTATATAAAAAAAGAACCATGAGCTCGTCCGTGGCCTTTGATACTCAGTAGATTTAGTCTGCGAACTTCTCACGAATCGTCATCACCCTACTCAAGTATGCAGTTGAATAACATCTCATCTGAAATGACAGGGACTTAACTGCAACTTACTCACATAACCATCTTACCTCAGAAACAATTAAGGGTGCGTTACACCTAGCGTCATGTCACGAACATTCTGCTATCTCTGAACCAATATGCCACCGTTCCCTCGGATGGCTTAGGTTCTAAATTCTTAGGAACTCAGTAGTTCCATTTTTCTTTGTTCCAACTCTGTTACAATTTTACGAACTGTAACGAGTTCTCTATTTACTTTTTGTAACTCTAAAATGTGCTGAGTTATACTTACTGCTCTCAATGTATGTAGTTCCATACTCATAATTTATTCTCTCTATAAACTTAAAACAATAATTGCTGCTATGTAAACCATACCAAACAACATGATAGCACCAAAGGCTTCTTCCATCCACATCTTCATAATCACTTCTCGTTTAAATATCAATTCCAAACTACGGATTCCAATATTGGAAAAAGCATCGCATCACTTGCAACCGCCATTTTCTCCCTACTCTCTGGAAGATAATTTTTCATGCCAAATACACCTACACTCTCGCGGACATTCTTCTTTCTGATTATCTCTCTTCGGATTATTTCATCCCTCGTAATACCATGTGTATACAACCCATACTTTCCGGCTTCTTGGTATTCGGTATATTCCGTTTCAACCGTTTTCAATTCTGCAACAACTTTGAGTCGTGCATCTTCTTCTTCCATTCCTTGTACTTCCACAAGGAAATTTTCTAATACTGATAATTTCATAATCACTTTTCGTTTAAGATTTGACTGATATTCTGGTAAAACCAGATTCAGTATAATATTCCATACCCTCTTCTTCTGTCTTGAAAAAGTGGCCACCTATTTCTTCATCATCTTCATACTCTCTCGCGAACCATCTTCCGGCTGTGCGAGAGCCAAATATTAATTCACCTTCATTCAATTCTTCCAGTGTCGCGGTTTTCATAATCTTTCTCTCTATACTAAATCTGTATGTTCAGTTGTAACCATCATACCAACTCGGCGATAATAGTCAAGTAATTCCTCAAGTTCTTTTCCATACGGACACCTCACTTCAGAAGAAGACAATTTTCCATCTGAACACTCATAAAAACAACGTATAATACACATAATAAAATCTCGGTTAGGGTTAAGCAAATTCGTGTGAAGTAATATCAGCAACGATGTCTGTGTTGTTGAACATACGATGTGAAACTGAAAGTTTAGCTTTCTTCATCGCATAGAGTCTAGCTTCAGGAAGTGACTCAAAGATTTCACAAAAACTGAGTTTACCTTTTATAATCAATTTAACAATCCAGTATGTTGTGTTTGACTTATCTACGTTACTGGTAATTTCTGTTTTTACATTTTTCATAATCAATCTCTTTTCGGGTTTGAGCAAGAACCCTTTCCTCACTCTTCACTTACTATTATACAGGAGTGTCTACGGCTTGTCAAGTTTTATTTGCGCTATTTTGTATTTTTTCACGATATTCCGTAAGCTCTAGCCAAAGTTGTTATGTCTTTGACTCCGCACGAATCCCATTTCATAAAACCTTCTACTCCCAATTCCCAGCGAACACGGCTGTTTACTAGCAACTCTATTCTGTTGTATTCTTTCACATCCATTTCTGATGTTCTATCTGTTACGGTGATCTTTGCACCATTTTTTCTGAGATCATTAAATTTCCACCAAAAATGTTTAGGTGACATCTTTTTCTTTTTCATCCTACACACCAATTAAATTGTTGTCTTCATTTACTTTCATCCAATCATATCCGCGAAACTTATGATTAGTGAATGAACCACGTTTTACTACACCCAGCATTTCAGGGTATCTTTCACTAACCATCAAAGAATAAGTATGGCCTCTCTTAGTGAGAATAGTGTAAGGGACATTCTTAGAATCCACGTTATTCATTACTGTTACATCTTTGACGGTCTTTCCGTTCAGTATTACTTCCATCTATACCTCAAAATATTCAGTTGTTACCATCCGGCCACCAGTTGACCAATGTTTGATGGCGGCTTTAATATCTTCCTCATAGGACAGAATCATTTCTGACCACCCCATAGTTCCATCTGAACACTCATAAAAACAACGTATCTTACACATAATCAATCTCATTTGGGTTTTTGAGCAAGAACCCTTTCCTCACTCTTCACTTATAATTATACAGGGTTGACTGCCACTTGTCAAGTTTTATCTGCGCTATTTGGCAAATAATCTGGATTTCTTTCTAGCTGATAGCCATCTTTGATTTTGGCCGTTTGGGTATGACCACAATGTGGACAATATATTTGTTTATCTGACACCCCAATCTCAACTGGTTGAACGAATGGGGTGATAGAATATGACCACCAATGATTACAAAATCCGCACGTAAAATGATACAAGCACTCAAATGTATATTGGTGTTGGTTACTCATAGAGAGTTTTCCTCAACATACTTGATTTGTTGTTTAGTAGTTGGTGAATCTGTAATCGTAAGATCCACTGTGGGATCACCTGGCGTGACTCTCACACCATAGGGTTGAAACCGATAATTTGGGCCGTCTGGAAGTTTCGTTATCTTACCACCCTTTTTCAAATACTTAATGATTTCAAGGTTTAACTTTTTACGACTTATCTTCATAATGTAACTCCATAATGGATTGATGGGAATGTTCCCCTGCGAGAGAGCAAAACTTATCTCTCACTATTATTGTCTCATATCTAGCTTAAACTGTCAAGACATTTTTGCGCGGGCCCCCCTTTTTGGTGTGAGTTTGAAAACCCCTCGTGCATTAAACTTACCTTTGAGCGGTGTGGATTCCTTTAACGACTTTGCAAACCGAGCTTTCAGTATAGGTTTCAGTTTATGAAGACGTTCACGTTTCATCTCGCGTCGCCCAACATCATAGGTGCCTTTACCTTCACCATCTTCGCCACTTGTACTTACCCAGTGCCAATGAGCTTTACTTCGCACAGTCTTTGAAGCTTGAATTAACAAGGTGGTTGGACTTGTCCGTTTTGTATAAAGTTCAGTTATCGTATTGTCACGCTGTTCTTCTCTTGTCATAAATCCTTTTTTGGAATTAATTGATAACCCGATTTATTATAAACAATAGAAACAATAAAGCCATCGGGTGTTGTGACTTCACGTTCCTCTTTTAGTTACTCATGACTATCCACGACCATAACAAAATTGCACAGGCAAAGAGTACAAATCCTCCAACTCCTAATACTAATTCTAATATAGATGCTATCATAATAACCTCATAAAAAATTCATTCCACTTTTGAAAGAAACACGCATACGAATAAACAAAAAATAATAGAATGCTTATCCGCAGTGTGTGTTTTGTAACTAACATAATTTAAAACTAAAATAATTTTACATACATTCCGGTATGAGCTGTAAACTGGTCTGTCAACATATCGTTATAAATGTTGTGGTATTCAGTAACAGACTTCTCTTCAAACTTTCTGGTCAACTTACAAAATTTCATATCGTACAAATCCATCCAATTTAATGTGATTTTCAGATAGTTTGAATTTGAACTGTTTCGGCCAATCCTCATTGAAAGAGAATCTTCTGTTCCACCAAAGTTCTTGGCGCCGGTCATCATACGGAACTGGTTTCCACCAAGGTCACTCAAAATCGTTTCTGCAACTTTCAAATTACTCATAATATTTTCTCGTTTGGATTATTCGGAAAGGGTCAATCCCTTACCTTCACTTATAATTATACAGACTTGACAGGGGGTTGTCAAGTCTTTTCTGCAATTACCTTATTAACATCCTGTCCACGAAACTCCGCGGAAATCATTGGTGAGGATGTTCCCTCTCGCGAAGTTTCTCGCAGGGCCCTTCCACGAGCCGGGCTTTAATATCGTACCAAACTTAAACTTCTTATCGGTTTCAGTAGCGACAACGAAACAACAAACAGATTTACCACCACCGGCAGCTGAAAAAACTTTGATATACTTGGTGTTTACATCATAACCAAGACCATCCGCATATCGTTTTTCCATGTCTTCGCGGATTTCAGTCGCACGAATAAAGTCTTCAGTGTTTGAATGAACGGTTCGGCCACGCATTGACCAAGCATTATAATCGTTCTTCATGTGGGTCATCAAGTTTTTCAAACCAGTTTTTACTTCTTTGTGTTTTACAGATACACTCATAATCAATCTCATTTGGGTTATTCGGAAAGGGTCAATCCCTTACCTTCACTTATAATTATACAGGGTTGACTGCCTCCTGTCAAGTTTTATTTGCGCGATTCCGCATTTTCTTTTTTCCAGTTTTCACACCATTCTTCCTCATCCTTTTCTTCGTTGAACTCACGAATCCAATCTTCTGAGGGAATCCATTCTTCATTCATAATCTTTCTCATTTGGGTTTTTGAGCGAGAACCCCTTCCTCACTCTTCAATTATAATTATACAGGGTTGACTGCCACTTGTCAAGTTTTATCTGCGCTATTTTGTATTTTTTTATCGGGAATCATAGGATAGGTTCTTGTATCAAGGAATCTCAAATGGTGCATCCTGAAGGTTTTTTTACAAGCATCAGAGCAAGTAATCTCGTTATCAAATGAATGATATGTCCACCCATTCTGGAATTTAGAATATTCTTTTCTGCAAACTTGACACTGTTTAGTACCATTCCATTCTTCACTCATGAATGCCCCCATCATCTTTCATTCCAGCGTCATCTTCTTTCTTAAACTCTTGAATCTCATCTTTGTCTAATCTTCTATTGTTTCTATGTTGCATCACTTGTGCGACAACGAAGGTACAACAGGCGAGCATTGGTATGACATAAACCACCTTATTAGTGTAGGCAGCGACAGTCCAACTCGGAACCAGTATGATTCCAGCTATTATACACAAATCAGTTAGGGTGACTGTATTATTCATGGTAATGCCGTCATTCCCATCTCGTTTTCTATCTCTTCCCATCTCGCCAAAAAACCAAGCAGTAATCCCTTCTCTCGGCCGTACGCTTCTATTTCGTAAGGAGTTTGAAAATAATCCATCAGGTTGGCTGGTGTGTAAACAGTTTTTTTCCAGACCATTCCATTATTGCTAGGTGTTAATTCACCCATCACATACTGTTTAACATGAACAAGTTCGTGAGCAAGGGTTTTGAGTACATCGTGGGCCCATTCATTATCAGTTCGTGTTCTGTCATAGTTATCTACCTCGGCTTGATACTGATCTACGATAACTTTAAATTCTCTGGGCTTTTTTGGATTGGTGAACTCAGATAACATAGCTTCACCACCTTCTGGATGATGTTTCAGATGGATGTTGATTGTAAGATTATTTCTTAATCGGGTGGAGGGGATAAGTGTTGACATCGCAAACTCAGTCATAGCATAAATTGCTACTCTCATTTTGGTATCAATTCTTCTTGCGTGGAGTTTTATAATCATGGGGCATTCTCACTGGTGGTTTCTTAACTCTTTACCTATAATTATACAGAAGTGACTGCCACTTGTCAAGTTTTTTCTTCGGGCTCTGTAAGTTTCTTAAATTCTTCTTCTATTGCTGTCTTGTATTCTTCATCTGTCATTGAGTCTGTTTCCTTCAATACCATAATGAGTCTATGGTTTTCATCTTTTTCTATAATACCCCTAACTGTCATCTGGAACTTCAAAAAGAGTCAATTCTCCCTTTTTTTGCATTCTAACTATTTGATAATATTCTGCATCCAGAAGTTCACTCTCTTTCTGTATCTCGCGGAAATATCTCATCTGAACTCGCATCCTTTTCAGTTCATCTACCAATTCTGCGAAGGACATGCCATCATTTTCTTTTCCGTTTGAGTGTATCATACGAGTATTTATAATTTCTTTTTAGGAAAATGAATTTCCGTGCACCCATCCAACCAAAACTGACCGCGTTCCTTTTGTCACCAAAGTAACTCTATGAACCAGATAGGATGGAAAGAATAAAAGATTACCAATTTTTTGTTCTGGTGGAATATAGTTCTCTCGGCCGGTCTTGATTTGAAATTCTCCACCCTCATAATCATCATTCAGGAGAAGTGAGAATCCAAGTTTCCGTGTAGAGGCTAATCGGCTTGGGCCCAAGTCTATGTGCCAGTCATACTTCCCCACACCTTCTTCATATTCCATCATCATTGGCCGTTCTGCTAATCCGATGAGATTAAACTTCCAACCCTCGTTAGAATTGAAATTATAGATGGCTGCGGAAATCTTTTGGCCAATCCACAACCAAGATTCGGTATCATCAATTGGTGGCCCATACATTTTGCAATTCCGGTAGTCATCATTCTTTTCAGATTCTGCTTTAGGATTTTTAGTTTGAACTTGGGCATCCACATCTTCCCATGTCTTACCCATTTCTATAATACTTTTACACTCTTCTTTAGTGAACACATTTCTGGACAACGCAGACTTGTCCAATAAGCTACAAGTTGCAACCTTGGTGATATCTTGTTTTTCTTCTGGTATTACTTTCAAAGATGTCATATTAAATTTACCTTTATTTTTGGATATTGTTTGACTAACTTTATGTAAACACTTTCCCAATGGCTAGCGTCAAGTGGTTCATAGGTTTCTGGCACTCTGACTTTATCTGGAGCAGCAGGGTCAAATTTGTAATTTTCTGTACCATCATATATGTTCTTGTAGTTCCTGTCTTTCAATCCAGAAAAACCTATCACATCAATCTCGGTGTAATAACCAGTTTCTAAAGCTAGTTGTATCGCACAAAGACCTGTACTCATATTCTCAAATTGTGGTTTTAATCCCCATGATATATGTCGTAAGCTTTCATCCAACCAGATAATGTGATAATTGGATACTGAGGTTCCCATAAAAACAAATGTGGAAGCTTTTTCTTGTTCTCCAATATGGACTGCTGTATCGTACTCCGGCATGTACTGTATTCCATGAAGAGCTTCCATTGGCAGTCGTTCAAAATCTGTGAAATGACAATGACCTGTGTAGGTGGAGTTTATTATCTCTACCATCATGGCCCAGTCATTCGCAACCAAGTAGTCTGGCTCAAAGTCACGGTAGATGGCATTACATCCGTAAGTGTCACCTTCCAAATTGTTCAACCACTCTTTATCGGTTGGCCTGTCGGGGCCATTTCCTAAAATAAATGCTTTATCAATCACGAACTTCCTCTATAATATGTTTCATGTTGGTTGGAAAAGTGAGTAGTCTGTTTGCAACACTTTCATTTTTCAATACTTGGTTGCAGTGATGGTCTTCCCATCTTTATCCGCTATCTTAATATTTGTTGCTACTGTTATTCTTGATTCTTTTGTTAGTTCTTGTTTATCGATATAATGGGAGATAATTGAAGGAAATATAATAAAATCATCTTCTTCGACTGACAATTCATAATTCGTAAACGCATAAGAATTATCTGGATCATCCTTAGCCAATATATCTACCAATTCTGGTTGAAGGTGTCGTATATATGGAGCAAAATCTGCTGGATTTTCAAAACAAGTCAATTCATGATTATCTTTAAAATTTAAATAATGAATAGTAGAAAAATCACAGGGCATGTGAAAATGAGAAGGTAAATGTTGACCCTCTGTCATTGCTACATAATTTACAATTTCAAATTTAAATTCAAAAGCTTTTATTGTATTTATTTCTTTATTAAAAAAATTATCAAATATTTCAGAATATATGGATATAAGTTTTTTGTAATTTATAGATCTAAAATTTTCATTATTAAAATCTCTATGACTGTGATGAATATCATGCGGGGCACTAGAGGGTCTACTAAGACTTTGATGTGCATCATTTCTAGTAATTTTTAAATTTTTATTATATAATATATCATTTAATATTTTTTCTTTATCATATAAATTTGGATCAATTTTAATTTTATAAATTGGACAAGAAAATAAATTTGTTTTTGTAAAATCTGTTAAACATTCAGACATAAAATTCCCCCCTGCGTTGGCGATATTGTTTTATGGAATTTTCAGAAGTGTCAAGACGAATATTTCCAGAAATTGAAATTCTTTCTTCATCGCAATTATAGAAAGGATAAACAATATGATTTAATTGTGAGGGAAAGAATAACATCATTCCCTCTGAATTTTTATCTAAAAGATACCTAAACCCCGATATGCCGCCCAATAATGTATTATAA
>Ga0307989_1001673_pt1 | contig 11481 bp, 12 predicted proteins | sample EllFjometagen185_FD_203164 | JGI IMG/M metagenome (GOLD analysis project Ga0307989, IMG submission 203164) | Marine microbial communities from Ellis Fjord, Antarctic Ocean - #185 | ecosystem: Environmental > Aquatic > Marine > Unclassified | place: Southern Ocean | collected 2014-10-08 | reverse complement strand
GTCATGAGAGGTGTGATTGTATACTACGTCTATCATTACTTTCATATCTCTATTATGTATCTCACTTACTAGAGTCAAAAAGTCTTCTAAAGTACCATATTCTGGGTTAATACTTCTATAATCTTGTATTGAGTAAGGACAACCTAAGTTTCCTTTTTTTTGTTTTTGACCAATTTTATGTATAGGCAGTAAATAGACAATATCTACTCCCATTTTTTGAATTCTATCTAGGTCTTTGATGAATTCTATAAATGATCCAGTCACATTGTGGTTTCTAGAATATACTTGATATATAAATACATTCCGTAGATTTTCTTTCGTATTTATGCTCATTATAATCACTCCTATCAAAAATATTATATCATTTATACTATTTTTTTTGAAATCTTTTTGTATCTTATACACTTTTTGTTATAATTAGGAACGAAATAGGATGTGATGATATGCCAACTATAAAGGATGTTGCTAAGGAAGCCAATGTTAGTGTAGCAACAGTATCTCGGGTTATTAATAATACCGGCTATGTAAATGGTGAAACACGCAAAATGGTTGAAGCAATAATTGACAAGGTAGGATACGTCCCTAATCAACTTGCTAGATCATTATATACTAAGAAATCAAACATTATCGGGCTAATAGTCCCACATATATCTACGTACTACTTTTCTGAGTTGATTGAATCTTTGGAAGATGCAATAACTAAAAAAGGATACAAACTAATGATTTTTAATTCAAAGGATGACATTGAATTAGAGAAGAAATATATAAGAGTTTTTAATCAATACAGTATCGATGCTTTAATTCTAGTGGCTAATACAAAAAGCGCAAAAGCTTACATGAAAATGACGATTCCTATTCTTACAATTGATCATATAATTGACGACTCAATACCATCAATTACTTGTGATAATATTCAAGGAGGAAAATTAGCCGCTGAAAAGCTTGTTTCCTCAGGAGCAAAAAATGTTATCCACTTCAGGGGGCCAAGTGTACTTATTACTGTAGTTGATAGATCTAAAGGATTCTATAGTATAATGGATAAACACAATATTGAAGTGAATAGTTTTGATTTAGATTTTAGAAATCCAGATTTAAACGATATGGAAATGTTTGTTAAGAAACATCCTGATGTTGATGCTATATTTTGCAGTAGTGACGTAATTGCAATGTACGCTATGAGTGTATTAAATAAACTAGGATATTCAATTCCAGAAGATGTTCAAGTGATTGGGTTTGATAATATCGACTTATGCGAAGTATTAATCCCTAAATTAACAACTGTTGCACAGCCTATTCTTAAAATAGGTAAAGTCGCAATAGACAAAATATTAAAAATGATTAATAAAACTGACTTGTGTGAACTCCATTCAGTAGTCCCAGTTGAATTAATTGAGAGAAACTCAACTAAAGAACAAAGGTTGATAAATCAACCCATCAAAAGAACTTATCCAAATAGATAAGTTCTTTTTTGTGTGTTCACACCACTATACCCTAACCTTACAGTATCGGAGTTACCTTTGCTTAAAATATTAAGTGCTTCATTTAGGTCAGCATTTATTGTTTTCCCTTCTTTAGATGTGTAAAGACCTAGTTTGTTTTGCTTTAATATATTTATTTCATTTTCTGCAAATAATTTTACACTCACATTCTCACCTCATCCTTAATATACAAAAAAGAACCTATAATTAGATATCTTTTTTCAAAGTGTCTATTCTATAGGTTCCATTTTATCTATCATAGTCTTTTTTTTCTGTCTGTTTTTATTGTAACATTGTAATCGGGATTTTTCTTTTTTATCCAACTATTAGATCTATTTCTGGGTATTTTAAACTTGATGCCTGTTTATCTCCTTTGAACATTAATAGAAGTGATAAGATACCGACTCTACCAATAAACATAACAAATATTATTACAATTTTACCAACCGTGGATAAACTACTTGTTATGCCTAAACTAAGACCAGTAGTCCCAAATGCACTTGTGATTTCGAAGAATAACTGCTGAACTGTAAAAGGTTCAGATGCCGTCAGTATTAATAGTGCAAAAACTATCAGGCCCCCTGCACTAATAACAACCATTAGTGATTTATATACTGTTTCAAACTTAATTGATTTATGTTTTATTATTATCTGGTTTTTACCTTTAGAGAATGCAATAATTCCAAGTATAGTTAATAAGAATGTAGTAGTTCTAATCCCACCACCAGCACTATTTGGAGATGATCCTATAAACATTAATAATCCAAAGAATATTTGAACGGTAGAGCTCATATCAGTCATATTCATTGTAGCAAACCCTGCATTACGAGTTGTTAGCGACATAAATAGTGAATAGTAAATCCCTTCAAAGAATCCTTTGTTTTCTAGGAATCCATTAAACTCTACTCCATAGACCACAATTGCACTAATAATCCATAATCCTAGATGCATCGTAACTAATATTTTTGTAAATAGAGTAAATTCGAATTTTTCTTTTCTTTTTCTAGCTCCCAACCAACTTTTAAGTTCAGCTAATGGCCAAAATCCAATAGCTCCAAGAATCATTAATCCCATAGCTAAAGTTTGCATAAAGTAATCTGTACTATACATCATTAAACTATCTCCACTAGGACTTATATCGAATCCAGCGTTAGTAAACATTGATATTGTTAAGAAAAAGGCTTGGAAGAAAGCCTCAGACATTGTAAATATATCTGAATAAGCTATTGATAGATATGATCCCATTATCACAAATCCAAGAATTTCAATTGAAACTATCATTATTAATACATTTTTAACAAATCTAACTATTCCAGATCTTCCTATTTGGTTTTGATCTGTCATTATCATTGTTCTTTCTCTAAAGCTAATTTTCTTACGCATAACTAGCCAAAAAATTGAAACAAACATAATAAGACCAATACCACCAAATTGTATTATAAATGCTAGAACTGTTTGTCCGAAAACTGTAAATACATCTTTTACAACAATTGTTGTAAGACCCGTGGTACTCATTCCGCTAACACTTACAAAAATAGCATCAATCCAACTTAAAGATTGCCCAGATTCAATCGACATGGGTAATTTAAGCATAAAAGCTCCTGTAATTAGAAAAATGAAGTAAGATACAACAAATCCTCTAACATATGTTCCAAAAAATAGTTTCTTAATTTTTTTCATAATTTTCACAACCTTTTAAAAATCTTAATTATTATAGCATATTTATAGAAAATTACAAATTTATATCAAATTTGTCCAAAATGATGTAATAAGTCATCTTTTTATTATATTTACTATATTTGTATTTACATGTTTAGCCCCACATTTTTTACAAGCTTTAATTGCAATGACATTTTCGACTTCAGGATCAATTCCTACAAATCTAATTTCTTTATCATTGAAAACATGTTAATCATAAAACATTTTTAGAATATCTTTCCCAAATCCTTTATGAACATAGTTAACATCACCTATATACAAATCAATACCCTTATGTTCTCATTTAATAGAAAGTTACCAGTTTCATCAGTAATGCAAGTCTGAATAAATCCAATATCGAGTCCATTTTTTCGTATGATATCCATCTCTATAACATCTTTGTTAAGATGCACACAATACTTTTCGTGTATTTCATCATAGGTGAATGAGTCATCTTGATACTAATACTTCTTAACGTGTAGTACTTTCAACCAGTTGTGAAGAGTCATAAAATCAGTCTCACAAACATTAGTAAATTAAATCATACTCTGAATGCACTTTTATATATAAATGTATTATAACACATATTTCAATAACAATTATTCAAATAATGTACGATACAACTTAAGTATTTTTCCGTTCCTTTGTTTTATTATACTATTTGTTGTTGTAAAAAGTTTTTTTTCTAATAGGTTCTTTTGAATTTGTGCGAAGAACGCATCAATAGAAATAAATGAATCTACGATATTAAGTTTCTTATCTAAATTATTTCTTAGATTTTCAAAAAGTAAATTTTTTGTGATTGTTTCTAAAGCATAGATTCTTTTACCCAATGCTTTAGGAAGATAAGGTAAGTCTTTATACGCTCTTGATAAAAATGATTCATGTCTACTTAAAACTTTCAAATAGTTTTTTAGAAACAAATCTTTGTTATGTTTAGGGTTACAAAATTTCATTAATTCAGTTTCAAAATCAATAATATTGGATAAAATTATTGTGTTCAAAAGATTTTCCTTAGTTTGAAAATGAAGAAATATTGAACCTTGAGATAAGTTGCACTTTTTCGCAATTTCTTTAGAAGAAGTATGAAAATATCCATTTTTATCTAGTAATAGAGCCGTATTGATTAAGATTACATTTTTAGTTTTTTCTTTTGATTCACTTCTTTTTCCCATAATGACCACCTACTCACTGAATTAGTACTCATTATAATACAACTTACATTAACTGTCAATATTATTCATTTCATTATTAATTACAATCTTGGATTTTCTTAATTTTTCCCTATAATAATTGGTAAAATTAAGATGTTGTATCCATAAATATTATTAAAATTTATTAATGTTTTTTATAATTTTATAATGAATTTTCTATGTTTCATTGTGTTTTTTACTCGACAAAAACAAATAAAAAGTCACTAGTTTTATCTAGCAACTTTTAACATTATGAGTTTTTTGCTCTTAATATATTTATACTTTCAATGTGAGAAGTATGTGGGAACATATCAAGCGGAGTAACTTCTTCTAATACATATTCTCTTGATAATACTTTAATATTCTTTGCAAGTGTACTTGGATTACAAGAAATATAAATTATTTTCTTAACTTTCTTTGCTAATAACAAATCTAAAGTTGGACCATCCAAACCACTTCTAGGTGGATCAAATATTATGACATCAGGTTTAAACCCTTTATTATAATAATCACGTAACACATCATTAACTGCGCCCTCTTCAAAAATAATATTATCTACTTTATTTAGTTTTAAATTGTGTTTCGCACTATAGATTGACTCTTTTGCGATATCTATACCTAATACTTTATCAACATATGGAGCTAAGTAAAAGCTTATTGCGCCTGATCCAGCATATCCATCAACAATAACTCTGTCAGTGCTGAAGTCTAAATGACTCTTAACCTCACTATATAGCTTAATCGCTTGATTAGGATTTAATTGATAGAAAGCTTTTGGTTTAAGAGCATATCTAATATCCCCTATACCTTCAACTATTGTATTTTGGCCTTCTAAAATTTCAACTTCTTCACCAAATATTTCATGATTTTGAATATCTTTGTTTTTCGAAATACCTACACTTTTAACACCAGGTATCTTAATAATATCTTTAGCGGCTTCTTTAAGAGCTTTATTATAGATAGTAATAACCAAAGTTACCTGAACATCATCGTTGAAATTAGAAGCTCTTACAACTACATATCTTAATAACCCTCTCATTACTTGAGGATCGAAGGCAAATATTTCATGATTATCGCATATCTCTAAAATCTTTTGATTAACTCTATTGATGCTTTCAGATTGCACAGGACAATCTGTGATTTCAACAAGCTCATTAGATTCCTTTTTATATAATCCTGTTGTAAGTCCTGTTTTTGTGTTTCTGACTGGCATTTGAGCTTTATATCTATAATGAGTATTGTTATTCATACCAATTATCTTATTAAATTTAGTTTTAGTTAGATCTAAGTCGGTATATCTATCTAAAGTTTGCATTAACATTTCTTCTTTTAAAGCTAATTGTTGAGGATAAGAAATATGCTGAATTTGGCACCCTCCACATTCTTTAAAATGCGAACAAAAAGGCTTAACTCTGTTTACAGCTTTTACTTTTATCCTTGTTGCTTCACCTTTTGCATGTCCTCTATTAACTTCAGTAATTCGCACCACTACTTGCTCTGGTGGAAATACACCATCGACGAAAACTGCTAGTTTTTTATAAAAACCAATTCCTTCACCATTTATTCCAAGACGTCTAATAGTTATTAGAATTTCTTGATCTTTTACTAGTATAACTTCCATATTGCACCAACTTTCAACATATTATACCATAATCTTTAAAATTATCTAAACTTTTATTCAGGAAACCCAATTCCAAAAGCAGTTCCTAAAGAAATTACAGCGCAATTCTTCACATTCATAAAGTTTAGTGCCATTGCAGAAGTATCATGATATAGTTTGACACTAATTTTTCTACCTAACTTAGTTGTAAGCACGCATGATAGATATGCTTGATAATTATCCTCAACATGTGCTAACTTACCATATCCACCCCTAGCACTATAGATCTTTCCTTTATTTACATAATTTGCAATACCAATGATAAAACTATTCCCTTTAAAGTTCACTGTGTTGACTGTGTCTAAAATAGTATCTATGATATACATATCCAATCTATAAGCTAATGCTTTTACTTCATCTTCTTTTCTTTCTTTATAAAATAGAAACTTAGATTTAATTGCAGTCAAAACTGTATCAATGATTGTGCAATCATTCTCTTTAATGTAGTGTCTTCTCTTGATGTATGTTTGCCCAAAATCAAACAATAAATACTCTCCATTTCGGACCAAATTGGATAGTCCTTTTGTTCCAAGTTCGCTTGAGCCATCAATAAATGAAAGATTGAATTTCGGAACATTATTTATTTCAAGTAATTTAGTAATTCGACTATAAAAAATATTGGTTAAAATAGGCGATGTAAGACCGCCAACCAAATATATGCTTTCAATACTTTTCCAATAATTCCAATGTTCAATATTCCAATTTATCCTATTATCAATTGATAATTTCGAAGGTTTTTTTAGGGTTAGAATAACTTGAGCAAGCTTATCACCAAATGAAACTGCGATTTTGTTAGCTAAGTCATTTATTTCTATTTCATTACAATTGAGCTTTTTGTTAAATACAAACAAAATGTCATCATCTTTTACACCATTGTCAATATCTAATAGTTCTCTATATTTTTTAATCTCTTCGATAATTATTGTGGGTCTAAATAGATCACTTGCTAAAACATCATCAATATATACACTATTAATTGATGCTTTTGGTATTATTTCATTATTCAATTTAAACGGATTCATGAATGTTCCTCCAATCAAATTTACAGAAGAAAAAAGCACTTTAAAAGTGCTTTTTAATGTCTACCTAACAATCTAAGTTTTGTTACTGATTCTATATGACTAGTTTGAGGGAACATATCATAAGGTGTTACCTCAACTATTTCGTAGTTATTTGCTTGCAAGTAGTTTAAATCTCTAGCCAACGTTGATACGTTGCAAGAAATATAAACAATCTTTGGTATTTCCATTTTAATTACAGTTTCTAAGAATACTTTGTCTACACCTTTTCTAGGTGGATCAATAAACAATACATCTACATCTTTGTTTTTCCAATTTTTAATAACTTCTTCTGCTTTACCAACAACGAATGTAGCATTTTTAATATTATTTATCGAAGCATTTACTTTAGCATCTTCAATAGCTTGTTTTACCACTTCAACACCATATACTTCTTTCACTTTTGCAGCTACACTAAGACCAATAGTCCCAATTCCACAGAATGCATCAATTACTACATGATCATCCTCAACTTCTGCGTATTCAATTGCTTTCTTATACATTTCTTCAGTTTGCACAGGATTAACTTGATAAAAAGATCTATGAGATATCTTAAATTTAATATCGTTAATTTCATCTAAAATGAAATCTTCTCCAAATAATACTCTGGACTTTTTACCAAGAATAATATTTGTGTTATCAGGATTATAGTTTTGAATTATTGATACTACTCTACCAAACTTACTAGTTATTTTTTTAATAATAATGTCCTTTTTAGGTAACTTAGGAGTTAACGTAATCAAAGTTATAGAAATATCATCATACTTATGTGAGTTTCTAACGATAACATATCTTATAACACCTGTCCCAGTTGCTTCATTATACGCAGGTATACTTAGTTCCACGAAAACATTCTTTAAAAATTTAATAATATCAGTAGTTATTTTAGGAATAATATAGCATTTCTTCATATCAATAATATCATGTGTTCTATTTTTATATAGACCAGCAATCATTTTCCCATTTTCTTCTCCAAATGGTATTACTGCTTTGTTACGATAATAATATGGATTTACCATCCCTACAGTTTCGTGAACTATAGTATCTATCTTTCCAAGTTTTTTTAAAGTCTCTTTAGTACGATACTTTTTAAAATCTAATTGCATTTGATAATTCATATGCATAGTGTTGCATCCGCCGCATTCATTAAAATGATCGCAAATAGGCTCTTTTCTAAAAGGAGAATCTTCGGTTAATTCTACAAGTCTACCAAACCCAAAACTTTTATTTACTTTAGTAATCTTGATTTTACCTTTTTCACCTTTTAAAGCATTTGCGACAAATACTGCGAAACCATCTACCTTACATACACCCATTCCATCGTGAGTCATATCTATAAAAACAACATCATAATACTCGTTTTTTTCAACCATGTTTACACCTCTTGTTTTTGAGTAAGATTTGTTTTTAAACATAGGAAATTTTCCTAACTGACTTAAAAATGAAATCTATCTATATACATTATAACACAGTTTCTCTAATATAGAAAAAAAGAGCCAATAAATGGCTCTTTGAGAAGAGTTTTATTCTATTAATATTTCTACTATATCTCCATCTGCTGATTCAATATCTACGATTTTTCCTAGTGTTCCTGAATCAATCATATCTAGAATTAATTCTAAATCTAAATCTAGTCCTTCAATTTGATCTATCTTCATAAATCCTTTTCCACTTTTTAGTGCTACTCTTGCAAATTCTAATGGGATTTGCACATTTACTTTATCTCCATCTCCTGATAATACTTTTATTTTAAACATTTTAAATGCTTGTTTTTTTGGTTTTATCTCACTTGGTGAAGGATTATCATCTACTGCTTTTAGCAAATCTGCACCTTCTGCTGCTGTTATTGTTTTACTTGCTATCATTTCTAAAATTCTTAATCTATCGTCGCTCATATAATTCACCCTTTCAAATCTTTTTTATTTCGTTTTTTTAAAATATCTTCTGCTATTTCTAGATTCTTCTAATAATAGCTTTTCAGTTAAGTATTTATAGTTATTATTGAATAATTTATCATTACCAAACATATTTGCTACCTCCTATTTTATCAATTTTGCAGCTTCTGATGCGGTTATCTCACCTAATTCAAGTCTTTTAAATATTTCTTCTTTATTTGCTTTTTCTTCATGTGATACTTGATAACCTAAACTTATAATTACTTCATCTAGGTTTCTTTTAACAGTTGGATATGAGATCCCAAGCTCTTTTTCAATTTGTTTTATGTTCCCTTTGTTTTTTATGAAAACTTCTATAAAGTATAAATGTTCTTTTGATAAGTAACTGAATTTCGACAATTGAAACTCTCCACTAATTTCTGTATTACAATTACCACATTTTAATTTTGTTACTTTTAGGTCTCCTTGGCAAATTGGACATTCGCCTATAACATTTCTAATCATATAATCCTCCTAGACTATCTTTATTTGTATTTGTGCGTCTTTTGAATCGACATCTATAATAGTGTTTTTTGAATATTTAAGTAATTTGATAATTTCTGGAATGTCTACACCTTCAGCATCCTTAATAAATCTACTACCTAGTCTGAGTCCCAATCTAGCAAAAATCATTGGGAATGGTAACATGAATAAAATCTTTAGGAATGTATTAACTCCCTTACCTTCTTCAGGAACACTGATATTCATTTTAATGAATGTAGCACGCTTACCTGTTTTTTGTTTCTTAACCGGATATAATTGTTCCAAGGCATTTTTTGATGTGATTTCATTATTTTCCAGTTTTTTAAGTACTGCATCGTATTTCATAATTTATTCACGACCTTTTATTAATTATTTTTATTTCGACATTAACTTTCTTAATTACACTCTCATACTATAACATACAATATCGTTTGTCAACACTTTTGTTAAAGAAACATTAATTATATTAAGTTATGTATTAAAAAAATCAACTTTATCATTAAAATAATGAATAAAATTGATTTAATTATTAATTTTTCTTTAATCCCTCTAATAACACTCTGCTTTTTGTTACAAAGTCTAATTTGAAGTCTCGCTTAGTTATAAATTCAAGTACAGCTATAGCGTCCTCCTCTTTGCCTTGCGCTATATAGGCTAGACATAAATAGTATTCTAATTCGATTATTCTATAACTTTCTTTCTGTTTTGGAATTATTTCAAACATCAAATCTACTAGTTCAGTATATTCTTCTTTTAACAGATACAATGGAGCCTTTATTATTAACAATTCGTTTTTTAGTGTTATATAATAATCTGCATTAGTGATTTCTAATAGTTTTGCGCTATATAGATCTATATCTTTATCTATATATATAAGTTTTAATTTGATTTCTTCTAACAAGAATCTTTCTTTCATGTTTAGTTCAGATATATCGATTTTATTTAAATCATTTGCAAAACCTTCAGTTTTACCATTTAATAGCTCTCCGTATGTTTTATACAATATGTAGAGAGATTCGTTTTTGTTTTTTAACTTAACTTCAACATATATTAAGTGCTTTTCTGAGTTACATTGTGTATCTAAATAGTATGTATGACTTTTTTTACCTTTGTTACCATTCAACACTATCAAAATTGTTACCGAAAGAAATATAACCAAAACCCATATATCACTAATAAATGAACTCAATATTAAATAAACAGATACTGCTATTGCTACTTGTAAAAATAATCTTATATATTTTATCATATGTTTTACTCCTTAATTTTTTCTATTGCTTCAAGTCGACTAGCAATTGGTGGATGTGAATAAGTTAATTTCACATATATAGGATGAGGTGTTAAGTTTGAGAAGTTTTCTTTAGAAAGTATTTTAAGTGCGGTCATCATCGGACCCTTGAACCCATGGTCTACTGCGTATTTGTCTGCTTGATATTCATGTTTTCTAGATATTCCAGAGCTAATAGCACCAAGTATAATTGAAACAGGTGATAATAAAATACTGAAAATAATTATTCCAAATCCAAAATGAACATCATCAAATCCAAACGCAGTACTTAACACAGGAGATTGCAACGTAAATAATAATACACCAAGGTTAATGGAAATCATTAAAACAGATTGTATTATACCTGTATAAATGTGTTTATGTTTACTGTGCCCGATTTCGTGTGCCAAAACAGCCACAATTTCGTCTGGAGACATCTTTTCTATTAAAGTGTCATATAACACCACTTGTTTCATTTTACCAAGACCGCTGAAATATGCGTTTAATTTCGTAGACCTCTTAGATGCATCAATTACACTGATCTTTGTTACTTCATATCCTACATCAATGCCGAATTTATTTATTTTATCTTTTAACTCTCCATCTTCAAGAGGTGTTAATTTATTAAACATTGGTACTATCAGTTTTACATAGAACATATTTACAAATAACATAATTGCTACAAGGCTAATCCAAGCAGATATAAAGAA
>Ga0307989_1001672_pt1 | contig 11493 bp, 11 predicted proteins | sample EllFjometagen185_FD_203164 | JGI IMG/M metagenome (GOLD analysis project Ga0307989, IMG submission 203164) | Marine microbial communities from Ellis Fjord, Antarctic Ocean - #185 | ecosystem: Environmental > Aquatic > Marine > Unclassified | place: Southern Ocean | collected 2014-10-08 | reverse complement strand
TGTGTGGTGTGTCACCCACATGAAGGTGTCAGTGAGTTAGTTTAGATATAAGCAGTGGAAAATGTCTTATTTGCAAAGAACCATATTATCCTCACTCCTCTTCGTAGCGTTTGCTTACGGTGGAGCCGCTCGCTTTGTCGAAGATGAAGTTCTAGTGCGCTTTGAAGATGGGCTTTCACAAGCAGACATCGAGCTCATTCTCATGGATGATCATCTAGAAATTGTGAGACAGGTGAGTCGTCCACTCAACCTATGGTTACTACGTGTAGACCGGGATAAAAATCAACTTTCCAAAGCACGAAGACAGATGGAGAGCATTCCTGAAATCAGATATACGCAAAAAAATCATCTGCTAAGTTTGCGTAATATCCCAGATGACCCGCTCTTCAATCAACAATGGAATTTCCACAATACTGGTTTTGATGCCAATGGCAATCCTTCAGGGACAGAAGATGCAGATATTGATGCACCCGAAGCGTGGGAAATTTCTACAGGTGGTCAGACTGCTCTGGGACGTGTAATAGTAGCGGCTGTTGTCGATGGTGGTTGCGATCTTGACCACACCGATCTACAGGCAAATATTTGGACCAATCCCTTTGATACCCTGGGTAATGGAATTGACGACGATGGCAATGGTTGGGTTGATGATTCTTTAGGATGGAATGCCTATGGACACAACGGGATCATCCCTCAGGCAAATCTTGATGCCAGCCATGGGACCCATGTTGCCGGCACTATCGGCGCGCGCTCCAACAATGCCAATCAGGTGGCTGGAGTGAACTGGGATGTTCAACTCATGATTGTGGCTGGTGGTAGTAGCAATGAAGATATTGCTATGGAGGCCTATAGTTATGTTTTGGAACAAAAGCTGGCTTGGTTGAATTCTGGAGGTACTGAAGGGGCTTTTGTTGTCACTGCGAATTCCAGTTTTGGGGCAAATAATATTGACTGTGACACGATGCCAGTCTGGAATGATATGTATACGGCAATGGGTGAAGCAGGTATCATCTCAGTTGCTGCAACCGCAAATGCCAATATCAATGTTGATGTTTCCGGAGATTTACCAACCAGCTGCGATAGCCCTTATCTCATCACAGTATCAAATACGAATAAGGATGATGCAAAAGTCAGTGGCGCAGGTTTTGGTGCAGAATCAATCGATTTAGGTGCGCCTGGTTATGGTGTGCTATCAACAAATTACAACCAGACCACCTCCACCAAATATGGTACATCCATGTCAGCACCTCATGTGACAGGAGCTATTGCGCTAATGCACGCTGCTGCTAGCGAAGCGCTTGCCCAATATTATGAGGACAGTCCTGCTCTGGCTGCACAAGTGTTCAAAACTTTACTATTATCCTCCGTAGATCACCACCCATCGCTAGAAGGTTTAACCGTGACAGGTGGTCGGCTAAATCTTCACCGTGCTGTGCGTTCAGCCTCTGTTTGGCCAACAATTGCTGGCGATATGAATTCAGATGCAGACGTCAATATTCAGGATATAGTGGTTTTGGTTAATTTGATATTAGGAAATATTGTTTCCACACCTGAGCTCTTGGGTGCAGGTGACCTGAATTATGACACCTTCATAACGGTGCAGGATTTGGTTCTACTCGTTCATTCCATTTTGCAGTAAATACATACCCACAATTAGGTATAAAAAAAGCCCATCGGTTTCCGATGGGCTTCTTATGCTGTTTGGATGTAGGATCAATACAAGAATTTCATTATGAACATGGCACCGATTCCGGCCAAGGTAATCAAGAAAGCGCCCATCTGTCTAATGGGTGCCTTGGGATCCTGGAAGACATTCACTTCAAATTCATGATAGCTTGAAGAGCCACGTGAATCAGTCACTTCGATGATAAATTTGTTTGCCCCATCATTTGATCCATCAGGAACCCAAGTGATAAGACCTTCCTCTTCATTCATCTCAGCGCCATTTGGCAGCAATATTTTGGTATAGCTGATACCATCTTCATTGAGATCACGAGAAGCCATCTGATAGCGATATTCACGGTCCATAAGCACAACTGGGGATGGTGTGGAAGTCACTTCTGGCAAGGCATTAACAAAAAGTTTTACGTGTTGTACATTCGTGATGTAACCATCTGTCACGTTGACCTTGAACTGAGCCTGATTGATTTGATCAACTCCGGGAGTCCATTTAATGATTGAACCATTAACAAGCTGGATACCTACTGGAGCATCATAAACCTTATATATGAGTTGTTGGTCTGAGTTTAGATCCAGTGCCTTTAGCTCATAAACATATTCCTGCCCCGCAATGGCCATGGTATCTGCTTTCGATACGATGACTGGGGGTGCGTTGGCATAAATAGCAAATTTGTATGTATCGGAACTGTATTTATCCGAAACTTTCACAAAAACTTCATTCCAACCTTTTTGAGTTTTGGTCGGTGTCCAGTGGATTTGAGCGGAGGGTGAAATTTTCATGCCTTTAGGTGCAGTCAAAAAAGCATAGTTTAGTTTTTGATCCTTATTCAGATCAGTAACCGGTAAAGTGGTGGTATAGGGTCGAGCTACTGTTGCCAGTGTATCATTAATAATGCCTAGAACAGGTGCACTGTTTACATATACTGTGACCTTTTGCAGATCATCTCGGAGGCCATCAGAAACAGAGATAGTAAAGGTCTGCTTGCCCAGTTCCGCTTCTGTAGGTGTCCAGGTTATATGACCGCGACGACTGATTGTCAGATTGGGGATGCTACTTTCTGAAAGTAGAAAGCTGATATCCTGATTGTTATTGGGGTCATTGACCTCAACCTTATAATTCCAGGGTTTGCCAACGGGTACATGTTCTTCATATTTTGAAATAATCACCGGGGGTGTATTCACAAAGATGGTGAACGAATCCAGCATGGTGGACATGTCATCCGTGAGTTCAAACAAAATATCATGGAATCCAGTTTGCTGTGATTCGGGCTCCCACGTGATTCTTCCAGATGATTCCAGAATCAGATTCCTGGGGGTGCGCAAGGGGATAAGACGTGCGCTGTTGTAACTGTTTTTATCCTGAATGTTAACCTGTCCCACATAGGGTTCATTGATAAAGGCCACTGGACCTGGTTTCTCCAGGATAAGTGGCAGGATATTCACATAAAGGGTGAATTTTTGAAGTACTCGTTCGAAACCATCACTGACACTCAGGGTAACATATTGTGAATCAAGTTGTGTGTCACTGGGCAGCCAGCGAACAAGACCATCTTCATCAACTTGCATACCTGCTGGCGCTGAGATTAGTTCGAATTCAAAGTACTGTTCCTCATTCAAATCTTCCAACTGAACCTGATAGAGATATTGTTGTCCCGTCTGAGCCAGTGTGGGAGGATTCGAGAAAATTTCAGGGACATGGTTTACATATAGCATGAATGTTGTATCAAGCTGTTGGCCAAATGAATATGAGATCTGGTGATAACCCAATTGGTCTTCAAGTGGATTCCACCTCAAAATAAAATCTTTGCCTAGACGCATCCCTTCAGGATAGGTCTTAAATTTGACGTAGGCCTGGCCTGGATCAATTTCATCCTGGCGAGGAATAGTATGAATAAAGCTTTCACTCGTATGGAGAACCACATCTGGTGTTTTGGGTTTTCTACGAATCACAGGAGCTTTTTCTACAAGTGCTGTTTCAGATTGTGCCTCAATGTTAGGAGTTGTTTCTTCTTCCATGGTTGTCAATGTCTCGATGACTTCCTCAGGATCGCTGGTTGCTTCGGCAACGTCATCTTCATTTGGAGCAATGGCCATAAATTGATAAGGACCCGATTTCTCCAGGAGCAGACCATCATGAAAGGGCAAAGCATTTGAGGCATAGACTTCTTCGTCAAACAGGGGAACGAAATCTTCAAATTTTCCAGTTTGTTGGTGTTGTTCTAAATAGTGTATCTGATCTCCAGTACGAACAAGACATTCAGCGAAACCATCACCGTCTAATTCAGTAAACAGAAGTTGGTTAACTGGACCAGAGAATGCATTCCAAAGCATGCCACCATCTGCAGAAGCATATTGGTATACGTTCCCTTTTGAACTACCGAGATAAATATTTTCACTGCCGGAGTTGGTTAGATCGGCTGTTGCAATTCCAGCTGCATTTACAATCTCACCTGCACTGGCAATAAGTTTGATGTCCTTTAGATCACGAGTAGTATAGCGATCTTCTTCTGTTGAAGAGATGCAGGCAGCACTCAATTTACCACCCCGTTTCTGAAACAGGACGATATCATCTTTTTGATCGTTATCAATGTCATTAATAGCCACCAGGATGGACGCTGGCACTCGAGCCATTTCCTCGGGTAATCCAGCATATTCGATCTGAATATTTGATGAGCTAAGGTCACCCTTGAATTCGACTACTAAAAGGTTTGCCTGAGGAGCACTCAGGGAAAATATGAGTTCAGTCAGGCCATCATTGTCAATATCCCCAGCTTTTATCTGCGTGGGACGAGCATAGAGTCCGTTATCGGGTGTCCAACCCCACTGAAAAGTAGGCACATAGTCAAAATCTTTTCCTGACCATTCAAAGCCATAAACCCAAGGAGCGCTGTTTCCTGTGGATGCTGAAATCAGTTTTGTGATGGCGACAAGTTCAGGTCTGCCGTTCAAATTTAGGTCAGTTAGCGTAAAATCAGCCCATTCGCCTACCAGGTTTTCCGGTAATGCAAAGCGCCAGGTAATCTCAAAATTTCCATCTGGCGTCATTTCAAAGGCGATTAACTCAGATCCATTCCCAGCTGTACTGCGAATGGCCCCAAAATCGTTGTTGCCATTGTGGTCCAGGTCACCCAGGTCCTTTAAATGGCTTATATCACGTAGACCATCGGCACTCCAAAGACTGCTCGCCATCAGAATGACAAGAAGGGGAACGAACCAGATATGACGTACTGTTACATGGCTAAAAAAATGTTTGCTCATCATGGGAACCCATTTCTTTACGGTTAAAACTTTTGAATCCTACTCCAAACTTTTAATCAATTTATGGGGCTAAGCCACTGTATGCAATATAAATTTAGCCTGACACTTAAAGTAAATTCTTAAAAGACTTGTGTAAAAAAATGAGAGATGGTATATTGTGTCAAATACTTGTTTTGAGTTGAAATGAATAACAATTTATCAGGTGACTCTTAATATGCGTTCCAGATATAATAAACTGCCTATAATCGACTGATAGGATCAGAGAGGAATTTTGAGAATGAAACTGTGGTTAAAAATTTTCTTGTCTACTGTTTTGGTCACTGGTTCGATTCAAGCGCAATTTGCTGAAGGTCAAACCGTGCTACATGGTGCCATCGGTCCTGCATTTTCATATATGATGTCCCTTGACCTTGATCAGGAAGCATTCGGTCTGTTAAGTAATTTTACCACTGATTTCGATATTTCGGATGCAGCTGAGGTAACGGGTATCAATAGTAGTGGTATGGTCGTAACCGGGTTTGAGGGCTTTGGTGAGGTTACTCCTCACTGGACGATTGGAATGTATGCCGGACAAGGTGAATATGTTGGTACTGCCCAGGATGCAGCAGATGTTGATTATGCTGTAAACTTTGTTTTAAGTAGTGTTGGCATTACAGCAGAGTTTAATACCCATTCTCGATCCCGACTCAAATTATTAGGTGGTTCCATGTTTGGAATCGGCCAGGCCTCTCTGGTTGCCAGCTCATCACCAGGGAATGAAAGCTGGGATGATATTATTTCGGGTAGTGCTCCTCGGAAGGCCTTCGAAGTGTCTGCCTGGACCCCTGTCATTCAACCTTATCTTGGAATGCGCTTTGACATCTCACGCTCAATGGGTTTCAAAACTATTGCAGGGTGGAACGAACAGGTTGCCTCAGCAGGTACCTGGAAACTATATCACAATAAAATAATTCCAGATTCTAAAGAAGTTGCCCTAAGGGCTCTTTTCTTCCGTTTCCAGCTGTACGTTATCCTTTAATCGACTCAGCGGGACGCTTAACCCGTCTGTGTTCTTATTATAGAATCGATTCCCCAAAACGTTACTGAATTGTGTATTATTATGGCGTATTGCACAAAAGGGTGCTTTCATCAAATCAATGTCATCTTTATTTTGTACACCGTTATTTAAACGGGAACCTTGGAAGGAAACAAGGATTAGCATAAAGTTATGAAGAGAATAAAACAAATTACAGTCGTCTCCCTCGTCCTACTTGGCGTTTTCGCGTTAAGTCCTTCAGGTCAGGTATTGTTTGCCCAGGGTAGCGACTTTTATGATAAGTGGAGAGATTTCCAGGACATGGTCAAAATCATCAACACGAACTATGTTGAGGATGTTGACTGGGAAAAAACCATGATTGGTGCCCAAAATGGTCTTATGGAAGCGCTTGATCCACACTCAGTATTCATTGGTGCTGATCGCATGGATCAAATCAATGAAAGTTTTCGTGGAAATTTTGAAGGAATAGGCATCGAGTTTGATATTATTGATGATTATATCACTGTCATTACCCCCATCGTTGGTTCGCCATCTGATGGTTTACTCCATCCAGGTGATCAGATTGTTAAGATTGATGAAGCATCCGCCTACAAAATTACCAGGGATGGTGTCTTTGACAAACTGCGCGGTCCCAAGGGCTCAAGGGTTGATCTCGAAATTGCCCGCTTGGGTGAAACGGAACTCATACCGGTCACGATTTATCGAGATAAGATTCCTATCTATAGTGTTCTGGCGAAATTCGTCATGGACGATGGGACTGGTTACATCCTGTTGAATCGGTTTTCATCGACTACCTCCAATGAAGTCATTACAGCCATTACTGAGTTGCAAGCTCAAGGGATGGAACAACTCATCATTGACTTGAGAAACAACAGTGGTGGATATATGGATGAAGTCATAAAAATTGTTGATCATATCCTTCCAGGTGGAGAGAAGATTCTGTCTACCAAGGGTCGTCTAAAAAACGCCAATGAAGAAATGTACTCCAAGCATAAGCCAACCTTCTATAAGCAACCCATTATTGCCATGATCAACCGTGGTTCTGCATCTGCCAGCGAAATCCTGGCTGGTGCCCTTCAAGATCTTGATCGTGGAATTGTCGTCGGTGAAACCAGCTTTGGAAAAGGTCTGGTTCAGCGTCAATATCCTCTGCGTGATGGTTCAGCAGTGCGGGTCACAGTAGCCCGTTACTATACGCCAAGTGGTCGTTTGATTCAGCGTGAGTATGAAAATGGTGAGGCCCAGGATTACTATTCTGAGCTCTATGAGAAGGATTATGGGAAAGATACTACCGCCCAAGAAGATCGACCGATTTTTAAAACAAAAATGGGTCGCACGGTTTATGGTGGTGGCGGAATTGCACCAGATATTAATTTAGATGATCCTGCGACAATTACCAGGGATCTGGCAAAATTGAGACGTCACGATATTCGCTTCTTCTTCAAAATTGCTTCTGACTATGCTGGTGAGCATCCTGAGTTAGGCAAGGACTGGATTAGTTTTTATAAGAATTTCACGGTTGAAGAGTCACTGATGGAAGAGGTCTACGCCAAGATTTTCGCCATTGAAGATCTCGAGTTGGATGAGGAAAAAATCCGCGAGGATGATGAAACGATACGCTATTACATTAAGAGTGAACTTGCAGGAAAACTCTGGGGACGCAACGAGCAATATCAAGTGAGGACTGAAATGGATAATCAAATCCAGGAAGCCCGTCAACACTTCAAAGAAGCTCGCGAAATTGCCGAGGCTGCAGATTATTTATAAATGGTGCTCAGAAGGTCTAGAAACTCTAGGACTGAGCGGGAATTTGATTGACTTTAGATACGTATGAAACTATGATTATGCGCTTGGTTAGATCAAGTTTAAAATTAGATAAGATTAGGAGGTAATACCGGATGGTTCAGTGGTTTTATAATGGTGGTCCCTTTATGTGGCCAATTCTTGGGGTTTTTATTTTTGGACTAGTTTTTGTGGTTGAGCGGTTATTCAGCTTGACGAAAACAACTTTACAAACTAAGTCTTTCTTAAAGCAAATTGATGTTACGATAAAAGAACAGGGTATTGAAGCCGCCATGGAAGTATGTCGTTCTACTCCTGGTTCAGTACCTTCGATCTATCTTGCTGGTTTATCCAGAGCAGATCGTGGTACTCTAGCTGTTGAAAAAGCTATTGAAAGTGCTGGCTCAATCGAAATGTCGTTTCTTGAGAACAATATGATCTGGTTGTCCACAGTTGTATCAATGGCTCCTATGCTTGGGTTTACCGGAACGGTTTACGGTATGGTGCAGGCTTTTGATTCAATCGCAGCTGCAAATGATATTCAGCCAGCCCTTGTTGCTGTTGGTATCTCGATGGCCTTGTTGACTACACTTTTTGGTTTGGTTGTTGCTATTATCGTCCAGTTTGCTCAGAATTTATTCACATTTATGATCGATAAGCTGATCATCAAAATGGAAGAGTCTTCCTTAGATCTTATCGATACTATCGAAAACCTGGAGAAGAAATAATAACACCATAACCGGGGTTGGCTGATATATGCTAGTTAAGAAAAGAAGAAACAAAAGCGGTGGTGAAATTCCCACAGCATCCCTCCCGGATATTGTATTTATGCTGCTGCTCTTTTTCCTGGTGACCACGACCATTGACATGGATAAAGGTCTGGGTATGGTGCTTCCAGAAAAAGGTAATACAACAGAAGTGAATCCCAAGAATATTACAAATATTCTGGTGAATGCCTCTGGTAAGATCGCAGTGGCTCATGAGGGAGATGTTCAGATTATTGATGTTCGCGAATTGAAGCACTTTGCTAAGAGATCACTGGCAACCAATGACAAGATGATTTTTTCTGTCAAAACTGACGCACGCAGCAAGTACAAAGATTACATCGAGGTGATTGACCAACTTAAACAGGCCAGCGCCACCCGTATTTCTATTGCTGACCCGGAGAGTTAGATCATGCGTTTAAAAAGAAAAATGAAAGTTGACGCTGGGATTCCAACATCCTCGCTTCCTGATATCATCTTTATGCTATTGATTTTCTTTATGGTGGTAACGGTTCTGCGTGAGTTTCAGGGTCTCAAGTTAATTTTACCTGAAGCAAAAAAGATCGCCAAATTGGAAGGTAACAAGCATGTATCCCATATTTGGGCTACCGCTGAAGGAACCATTTCCATTGATGATCAGATCGTCACGATTGGAAAAATCCGGACTATTATGTATGATAAAGTTCTAGCTGATCCTCAGTTGACATCTTCTTTGAAGGCAGATAGAAATACGGAGATGGAGATCATTACGGACATACATCAAGAGCTTAGAGAAGCCAATGCGCTAAAACTGAATTATTCAGCCAAACCGAGGGAGTAGGATTATGCGAGAACAACAATATCCACATATCTCGGTAAAGCTACAGCACAGGAAGTACCTGGAAATTGGTGCCATTGTCGTGCTCTTACTTTTTACCATGGTTCTCTATGCGATTCCAAAGTTTGAAGTTGAAGAAATTGAAGAACAAGCATATGTGGCACCCATTGAGAATATTGAGATTCCACCGGAAACTCAACAGTTTGATAAGCCGCCACCACCAGCTCGTCCTTCTATTCCTATCGAATCTGAAGATGAAGAGATCGATGAAGATTTCACCATTGAAGAAACTGACCTGGAAGACTTTGTGGATTTCGACGCACCACCACCACCGCCTGAGAGCAACGTGATTTTTATTGCTTATGATGAACCACCAGAACCAATTGGTGGTTACGGAGCAATTCAGCAGGCTGTTGAGTATCCCGAGATAGCTAGAGAAGCAGGTATCGAAGGTACTGTCATTGTGCAGGCTACCATTGGTAAAGATGGCCGCGTTAAAGAGACCATCATCCTCAAGGGTATCCCTAAGACAGGTCTGGATGAAGCTGCAATGGATGCGATTAAAACCATCAAGTGGAAACCAGCCTACCAGCGGGATAAAGCAGTAACAGTTAGAATCTCTGTGCCTGTGGTATTTCGTCTCAAGAACGGTTAACACCCCACAATTTAGTTTTACCAAAAGGCCGGTTAAATAACCGGCCTTTTTTATTTCCTCAGCCCCCAATTTAAACACCATAGATTCACTCAGGTCACGACAACTCATTGAATTGTAGCATTCAAATTCACCCTTGTTATTGAACAAAATGATGTGTTACATTACTCATGGGTCGAAAAATCGACTCATGATTCGAAATTGACAGCATTACATGTATCAAGGGGCGAAAGGAGGACCTGGGAAGACAAACAGAAATTTTCAACTATCAGGAGGTGACAGATGATCACACAATATCCATGGGTATCCGTAAAAAATCATGAACGCAAACACATTGAAATTGGCGCAATACTTACACTGACTGTAGCAATTGTTTCTTTCTACAGTAACCCAGATTTTGGCGGGGCAGTCGTTGCGAAAAAACCTTACTTACCTCCACCAGTTGTAGTCCTTTCAATCCCAGCCACAATTCAACCACCTGAGGTTGTCGTTCCACTAAAACCTACAATGGTAACAGAAGGGGGCGAGGATGATATGGATATTGATCTGGATGTTATTTTAGTTGGTGTTAACCCCGGTATTATTCTGGCACCACCACCTCCCCAGGATCCAACAGTTCCCTTTTGGGCTGTCGAAGTGAAACCTGAGCCCATTGGTGGTTGGGGTATGGTCAATAAGTATGTTGTTTACCCTCCTATTGCTATTGAAGCTCGTCAAGAAGGCAAAGTGGTTCTAAAGGCGTTGATTGGGAAAGATGGAATAGTGAAGGATGTGGAGTTAATAGCAGGCTTACCTGGTACCGGGTTGGATGAAGCAGCCATTGCAGCAGTATATCAAACACCATTTAGTCCTGCATATCAACGAGATAAACCCGTGCTTGTATGGGTCAACATACCCATCGATTTTCGATTGAGATAACTCGATATACATAGAATAAAGAGAAGCAGTCGTCTGGTCCGGCTGCTGCTCTTTATTTGAGAACTCCTTAGAACATTGAGTTACTGTGCTTTGACTCAGTTGGAACTAATTGCATCACATCCCAATGTTCGACTATTTTTCCATCATCATCGAGACGGAAGATATCAATGGTGGCATATTGTTCATCCCCAGGCCACTCCTGACGACAATGCACGACTACCATATTATCTTCAGCAATAACTCGCTCAAAGAAGATTTGCTTACCAGGCCACTCATTTCCCATTTTCTCAAAGTATTGAATGAAAGATTCTTTCCCATCCGCTACAATGGGGTTGTGCTGGATGTATTCCTTCCCTACAAATTGATTCACAGCCTCACGAGGCTTACAATCATTGAAGGCCATGCTATAAAATGCCAAGACAGTTTGCTTATTTTTCTCAATATCATGTTTCATTATAAAAATTCCTTCTCATCAGACTTGCTTTCGAACTCAATGTGATTGATTCGTATAGAGCACATCCTTTATCACAGGATAGTCTAATACCATTTACAGTTCCATCTTCGTCATAAAGCTCTGAATATAAAAGTC
>Ga0307989_1001671_pt1 | contig 11499 bp, 10 predicted proteins | sample EllFjometagen185_FD_203164 | JGI IMG/M metagenome (GOLD analysis project Ga0307989, IMG submission 203164) | Marine microbial communities from Ellis Fjord, Antarctic Ocean - #185 | ecosystem: Environmental > Aquatic > Marine > Unclassified | place: Southern Ocean | collected 2014-10-08 | reverse complement strand
ATAAAAAGGGATTTTGTCATCAGATCACAAATGAGAACAAAAAAACTTGGATTTCTCATGATTAATACCAATCACAATAAAAACAACCTGTTTAACTCACCAATTGAGATTGGGATGAGGGTTCTTTTAATACTTGCTCAATTGCACCCTGACAAACTCGATCTTGATAACTTGGCTTTTTTTGATTACGTCATCACCTACAGTGAAGATTTTGATGGTCCAGAAAATTTACATCCACCGGTTCCCAATCGACTTGCAGAGTTAGCAATGCGAAGGGAAAAAATGCAGAAAGGACTGAAGCTTTTAATCAGTAAGGAATTTATAGAACCCCATTTATCAAAGCTTGGAAACCACTATAAAATTACAATGAGAGGTAGTCAATTTTTGAGTTGTTTATCATCTCCATATTATAAAAAGCTTTGGGAAAGGGCACACTGGATTAGTGATAGTTATCATCATTTAATAAAACATCGTAAAGATGTCTACAATATGGGTATCTAATAGTTATGTATATAAAACGACTTAGAGTAAAAGGATTAGATAAACCCGATGCAGAAGTCAATTTTTCCGATGGACTGAATGTGATTGCTGGAGCTTCTGATACGGGAAAGTCTTTTATCATGGAGTGCATTAGTTTCATTCTAGGAAGTGGAAATGTACCAAGAGATATTGAGCAAGCAGACGGTTATGATTCGGTTGAATTAACATTGGTTGCAAATCGTAAAACTATCCTTTTAGAAAGAGAATTGAAGTCCAATGCTAAGATTGTTGTTCTAGAGGGGGATGAGACACCAAGAAGGGTACTTTCCCCAACGCACAAAAAAGGAAACAATGATAATATTTCAAATTTTTTATTGAAAGAGATCGATTTAGATAACAAAGAATTGCTTATTGGAAAGAAAAAAGGGACAAAAAGAGGTTTTTCTATCCGTTATTTGGAGAGAGTTATTCTTGTCGATGAAGCACGAATGATCTCAAAAGATTCTCCTCTTGGAATAGGGAATTACCAAGAGAAAACCTTAGAAGCTTCAATGTTAGAATTGTTAATGACAGGAATTGATGCATCAAAAGTGGAGTCTATTGAGAAAAATAAAATTTCAGCAGCCAAAATCAGTATACAAATAGAAACTTTATCCGAAATTGTTAAAGAGAAAAAGAGTGAGCTACCTGAAACTTCACCGTCCATCGATGAGATTGACGATACATTGGAAAAACTTGAAAAATCTATTCGGTCTATTGAAATTGAATCGTTAACAGACGATGGTGAAATTCAGGAAAAAAGTAATGAAAGAAGGAAAATATCTGAATTAGTTTCTCAAAAATCAGATGCATTGCAGGAGATAGTTACTTATTTCGATAGATTTAATTTATTGAGAGAGAAATATCAATCTGATAAAGAGCGTGTTGATTCTATAAGTGAAGCAAGTGAATTCCTTGCAGAGTATGAATCTCAAGTTTGTCCAACTTGTGGAGCAGATATTGATATAGAAAATGATAGTGAGATAGATACTGAGTTGATATTGTTATCGTCCAGGGCTGAAATTACCAAACTAGATATTCTTATTAGTGACCTTACAAATAGCATAAATAAACTGGAAGTTGATCAGGCTTTGATTGAGTCTGAAATAAATGATCTTAAAACCAAAGATGAAGATATTTCAAATGACCTGACAGCTGCTTTTGCTCCACGCAATGAACAGAGAATAAGTAATCTAAAAGATTTATTTAAAAGGCAAAATGAGCTGAAGGGTTACAAAGAGTGTAAAGAAGCAATTAAAATATTGCATGAAAAAATTGGATTGCTTACTGAAAAATTAGGAGGGCTTAAAATTGATGCTGATGACATTGATTTTAGTATTACTCATGATTCACTCATTGAAAAAATTGAAAATATCCTAACTCAATGGGGATTCCCAAGCTGCCAACCTATAATATATGATCCTAAAACAAGAGATATAGTAATCGGAGGAAAACCCCGGTCACACTTTGGTAAAGGATATAGAGCAATTAGTTTTACAGCTTTCATTGTGGGGCTAATGCATCATTTGATGGAGAAAGAGAGACACATCGGATTTGTCGTAATCGATTCACCATTGACAACTTATCGTGCTCCCGATGGTTCTAAAGGAAGTGAAATCAATAAAGACATGATCTATGCACTATATAAAAATCTATCTCAAACTGATGATAAAGGGCAAATAATTATACTTGAAAATCAAGAACCAGCAGATGATTTGCATGATAAAATGACATACATTCACTTTTCCAGAAACACCAAAATCGGAAGATATGGTTTTTTCCCAAAGGTTTAGAATACTAATAAAAATCAACAATATGAAGCTCTTCAAATATAAATCTCTGGAAAACCTGTGGACTTCCCCCGATAAAGAAGTGATAAATCGGTACATGATGCCATCGAAGGAAGCGATTATTTTAGCTCCTTTAGTGTCTGAAACTCCTTTGGATGAAGATTCGGATTATATCACACCGACTATTGAAGGGGTATTAGTTAATGCTTGGATTAAAAACACCAATATGCTTGCTCCCATTAAAGAATCAAACAGAGCTAGACTGTCTGATTTGAATTATTTTTATCACTCCATTGGATGTATACTTTAAACAACAATATGTTAGTAAAAAAAGAAAGATTAGTTGAACTTTTAGATCATGATAATCCAAACGTCAGAAATGAATCAATTAAAGCTTTGGCTTCCTTTTATAAAAGTTCTTCAGGTGTCATCGCTTCTATCGTCAAGGCAATAGATAAGTACAAAGATGACTCCCTCTCATTGGTTGCCCGGATCAAATCTTTTATCCCGAATGATGACGAAATTGCTGAACTGATCCGATTGTTTAATAAAACAGATCCAGAGGAAAGTGATCAATCAATGAACCGGCATTATCATAAGCGGATCTGAGTCTGACTCCTGTAAATCGAACGGATAGTCCCGGAACAACAAACCGAATTGCCACATAATAAGTTTTGTCCCCGCCAATTGTCTAATTCTGGACGCACCAATCCCTGAAAATGGTATAGATTCCCAAGGCAACAACATAACAAATTTAAAGTCATTTGCGCTCGGTATTTTAACTGGTTTTTTCTTGTTCTTCTTTGCCTATTTCTCCAAGTAGATCTCCTGCAACATCAGCTGCTCTTAGGGCATCATCCCTGAGGTGGGCGTATCTCTGGGTCATTTGAGGACTCTTGTGGGTCAATAATTTTTGCAATGTATAAAGATCGACTTTTCCGGAACTAGCAAGCATTGAAGCATAAACATGTCGGAGACCATGAAGAGGTCTGAAATCCTTTGGAAGACCTGCACGATCCCGGATTCTTCTCAACTCCCTCTTACAATCTCGTCTTTGATTACCACCACGCCCTGGAAAAATGAATAGACTTGAAGGGTAAGTAGTTTGATCTCGGTGAGATGTAAGCAATTTCCGAGCTGCTTGGTTCAAAGGGATTTTCTGACTTTTACCGCCTTTGGGTTCCCTCACTAAAATGAATCCTTTGTTAAAATCTACGTCTGACCATTTCAGCTTGAAAAGTTCTCCCTTGCGTAGCCCTGTAAAAAGAGCCATCTTCATTAAATTTCCTACGACAATGTTTGGATCAGCATCGATAGAATCCATCAGATTTGATAGTTGTGTGGGAGAAAGATCTTCGGTCTTATGATTATCAAGATGAGGTAATTCGATAGCATAAGATAAGCCAGCACTATACCTCACATATGGTTATGAATATCAGCGATCATGCTTAGAATCACTTGAGAAATTAAACTTGGGGAGTGTTGGGAATACCTTTGGGAGTTAAATAACTTGAGTTTGGGTAAAAATATAATCCAGATAGGATTTACAATTTTAATAGTCCCACTGGAGCTTTTTAAACGATTCCTTCCTAAGAGAATTATTCTATTTTTTCCCGTTGCAACAATATGTATAAATCTGCATGCTCAGCAAATATTTTACTGTTATCTGATTATGCCTTTTTGAATTGAATTAGATTGGTTTTGTTAGAATTGCCACTAAACCATTTGTTGATTTTCGTGAATAAATAAATCCGACTTGATTATCAGTTTTTCGAGCTGTAATAAAGAAGAAAAGACATTTCAAGCCACCGATAAAATTAGTGTCCAAATAGTGTCCAAATTTGAAATATAGGGAGTTATGAAAATACTAAGGAAGGTTAAATCGTTGATGGGGATGGTAGCGAAGGGGAGACTCGAACTCCCGACCTTGCGATTATGAGTCGCACGCTCTAGCCAACTGAGCTACTTCGCCGCCAATGTAAGTTTCAATACTAAGTTTATCCATGAAAGTTTGTCAACTTGAATATTATAAAATATTTTTAATTATAAAAGAGTAAATAAATTCAGATGCATTCAGATATAATTATTATTGCAGATCCCCATCTTGGCACTCAAACCGGTGATGTAGATCAAATGGTATCTTTTATCCGTTCGATTGATCCCCAACAGGCCAAGCTGGTTTTTCTAGGTGATTTGTTTCATATATGGGCGGGACCTTCAAGATATCATTCGAAACAGGTGCGTCTATTGCTGAGTGAAATAGAGGCGTATCAAAAATCAGGTGGAGAAACGTATCTGGTAGTTGGAAATCGGGACGTGTTGTTCAGCAAATTTGAAAAAGACCCTCAATACCTGCCATTTAACAGGATTGCCAACGATTTTTTATCTTTGACCCTTGGAAAACAACACATCGTTTTTAATCATGGTGATCTGGTTAATCGGCAGGACAGGAAATATTTGAAATGGCGTAGATTCGTCAGGCATCCCTTATTTGAATTTACGATGAACACTCTGCCGGCGAAATTGGCTAGTCAAATACTGACTTCAGGAGAGAAGAACCTAAAATTAACGAATCATACCTTTAGAAAAGAGTTCCCAAAAAGTGAATGGGCATCATTTATTGACCGTTGCTTTTCAAATTATCAATACGATTTTTTATTTATTGGGCACTTTCATCCGAAAGAAATGATTCTTGATTCTTTCAGGAGTAGTACGGCAGTGGTTGTTCCCGCTTGGATCAGTCAACAATCCTACGGAAAACTTACTGGGGGCGGAAAATTTAAAATGCATCAATACTCTTCATAAGTGATTGAAATTAAACGGATCGTTTAGTCAAAAATATCAATCAAGGCTAAACTATTTTTCCAGCTTATTGACATATAATCAGCCAATGTTACAACATATGTAATTAAACTGATTGACGATACCATGGCTTAATAACATCGATTGTCCTGAATAAAATAACTCTACTTTTTATATGAATATGAAAATTAAATTTCTGGTTTTATGTTGCTTGTCACTTGTTTTTGTAAAAACAACTATTTTTGCAGAGCTTCCTGGTAGTTATGATATTATTGTCCCGAACGTACCTCCTGTTGAACATTCTAAAGATAAAGTTCGAATCGATGAAGTATTTTCCTTCACTTGTGGACATTGTTACTATTTATATAAAGATATTAAATTGATTGAAGCAGTATTTGGTGATAAAATTGAAATTCATTCTGTTCCCATTGGCTGGGGAGGATTAAACCCCGGAAAATTACTTTACATCGCTGAAGAAGTTAATCTAGGTCACAAGGTTAAAGGCCGCATTTTCGAATTTGCATTTGATCGGAATAAAGGCGCTGACATATACAAAATGGATGTGCTTCGCAGCATCGCAATTATGGAAGGAATCCATAAACTGTTTGATGAAAAAATGGCATCTCCTGAAATTATTAAAAAGATGAAAGCCGGTATCAGAATGACCAAGATTGCTAAAATTGATTCTACACCTACTTTGGTTATTGAAGGATCCATCAAAACATCAAGAAACATTAAAAATTTATTTTTGATTATCAATTCCTTATTGAAAGAACCCGTTAAAGAACCTTATGCGAAATTCAAACAGCTTCAGCAGAAGGCAAAAGATAACTGACCTGTTCTATTAATTTCAAATACTGCTATCTTTTAAGTTACACTATCACAGCTGTAACTTTTCAAAATCAAATCATTATACTTAACGTGAAAATTGCCATCTTACAATTGAATTTCCATATCTGTGATATCGAAGGAAATTGCGAAAAAATTATAAAAAGTATTGAAGAAAACCGGAATCAGTCGATTGATTTGTTTATTACTTCAGAACTGTCAATAATGGGATACCCCCCTAAGGATTATTTATTTAACAAGTCTTTTGTCAATAAAACGATCCATTTAATCAAAACCATGGCCGTTCGCTTGAAAGATCAACCCCCTGTCATTATCGGCGCACCTGAAATTAATAATACGGGTTTAGGGAAACCCCTGTTTAATTCTGTCTATTTACTCAGCCAGGGTGAGATAAAAAGCACGGTTAAAAAGAAATTACTACCGAACTATGGCGTTTTTGATGAGGCACGGTATTTTGAGTCTTCAGATAATCAGCAAATCATTGAAGTTGATAATCATAAAATTGGTATGACAATATGTGAGGATATCTGGAATGATACACCTCCCCATCAACCCTTGTACTGTATTAATCCTCTGGACGAATTAAGAGAGCAAAACGTGGACTTGATATTAAACGTATCAGCTTCTCCCTTTACCTTTGAAAAGCAGAAACAACGCGAGCACCTGCTCTCCAAGGCCGCAAAAAAATCAAATAAAACTGTTATTAGCATTAATCAGGTCGGTGGGGCGGATGATCTAATCTTTGATGGACAGAGTTGCGCTTTTAATCAAAACGGTGAATTGATCGCCAGAGCGAAAGCACTCGAAGAAGATATCATCATTTTTGATACTGAATCGAAATCACCTCAAAGAATTGAAACGCAGTTGTGTGATGAAGCCATTATTTTTAAAGCCTTAGTTTTAGGGACAAAAGATTACTTAAATAAAAACGGATTTAAAAAGGCTGTTTTGGGATTATCCGGAGGGATCGATTCTGCGTTGACAGCTGTTATCGCTGAAAGAGCCATCGGAAAGCAAAATGTTACTGGGGTTTTAATGCCCTCGGAATATTCCAGTAAAGGCAGTGTGGACGATTCCTTAGCACTGGCGGAAAACCTGGGAATAGAAACCTTTACCATCCCGATTGAAGATATTAAACAATCTTTCTTGAAAGGCCTCGAAATACCTTTTAAGGGTTACCAGGAAGATACTACTGAAGAAAACCTTCAAGCCAGAATCAGAGGGAATATATTGATGGCTCTCTCTAACAAACATCGCTCAATACTATTGACGACCGGTAATAAATCTGAACTGGCAGTTGGGTATTGTACCATTTACGGGGATATGTCCGGTGGCTTAGCTGTTATTTCAGATTTACCCAAAATGCTGGTTTATAGAATTTCAAATTGGATCAACCAACAAGAACATCTACCTGCGATTCCCGAAAATATCATTACTAAAGCACCCTCTGCCGAATTACGTCCGGATCAAACGGATCAGGATTCTTTACCGCCATATCAGGAACTGGATGAAATTCTATATCATCATATTGAAAACCATTTGTCCCTGGAAGAAATTGTGGAAAAAGGATTTGAATCTGAAATTGTTAAACAAATAATAACATTGGTTAAGAATTCTGAATTTAAACGGCAGCAGGCAGCTCCGGGTTTAAAAGTAACGGATCAGGCATTTGGATCCGGTTGGAGAATACCGATCTCTTCAAAAATATTTTATTAATCAATACTACGAAGATAAAACAATGATAAACATCACTCAATCTGTTTCAAAAGAACTCAATTTTACTGAAACACAGGTAACCACTGTCATTGATATGCTGACGGAAGGAAATACCATTCCATTTATTGCCAGATACCGTAAAGAGAGAACCGGAAATCTGGATGAGGTAGAATTAAGGGCTGTCAGAGATCGGTTTGAGTATTTGACTGAGTTAGAAGACCGTAGATCTACTATTCTGAAGAGTATTGACGAACAAGGAAAATTAACAGATGAACTAAAAAATGAGATTTTAAAAGCGACGACTAAACAGACCTTGGAAGATCTGTACTTACCTTATAAACCTAAAAAACGAACCCGGGCCATTATCGCCAAAGAAATGGGATTGGAACCTTTAGCAGAATTGATTCGTGCTCAGGAAGCATATCAGGAATGGTTAGCGGTGTTTGTTAAAGAAAATACCCATGAACTGGATGAAGAAAACGCCTTGGCACGGGCCAGGGATATTGTGGCAGAATGGATTTCTGAAGATGCTGAAATTAGAGATGTCATCCGTTCGATCTTTTGGCAGCAGGGAATTATTAAAACTGAAGTATACAAAGCATTCGCTGAACAAAAAACAAAATTTGAACTATATTATGATCATTCAGAACCGGTTTCAACGATACCTGCTCATCGATATTTAGCGATTCGCCGTGCTGAAGAAGCGTCGATCATTCGTGTAAAAATAGAAGCCCCCATGGATATCCTGCTGGAAAAAATCACTTCAAAATGGATCGATCTTAAAAAAACAAATCAGGAACAGGTACTATTATCAGCAGAAGATGGATTAAACCGGCTGATATTGCCCTCAATTGAAGTCGATATTCGCTTAAATCTTAAAAATGAAGCTGATGAAGAATCGATAGCGATCTTTAATGATAATTTAAAAAACTTATTGCTGGCACCATTAGGCGGTACCAAAACAATTTTAGGGTTAGATCCCGCTTATGTTTCAGGTACTAAATGGGTAGTCGTAGAAAAAACCGGAAAATTTATTGAAAAAGGGATCATTTATCCGGTTCCCCCTCAGAATAGAATTGAACAAGCTCAAGATACCTTAAAAAAGCTGATTAAAAAATATGACTTTGATTATATTTGTATTGGAAACGGTACTGCTTCCAGAGAAGTTATGCATTTTACCAAGTCATTTTTAAAAGAAATCAAAAATACCAAATCTGAGGCTATTTTTGTCAATGAGTCAGGTGCTTCTGTTTATTCTGCTTCAGATACCGCCCGGGAAGAATTTCCAGAACTTGATGTGAGTTATCGAGGGGCGATATCCATTGCCAGGCGTTTTCAGGATCCGCTGGCTGAATTGGTGAAAATTGATCCTAAATCAATTGGTGTCGGGCAATATCAACATGATGTTAATCAAAGAAAATTAAAAAAATCATTAGATGAAGTGGTAGAATCATGCGTTAACTATGTTGGCGTTAATTTAAACACCGCTTCGGCTTCGATATTGGGATATGTTTCCGGTTTGAATAAAACCCTGGCTAAGAATGTTATTACCTTCCGTGATGAAAACGGTGAATTTACCAAGAGATCAGATTTACTTAAAGTGCCCCGCTTCGGGCCTAAAAGCTTTCAGCAGTCGGCTGGATTTTTAAGAATTCGAAATGGTGGAAATCCACTCGATCAATCTGCTGTCCATCCTGAAAATTATGATATTGTAGAGAAAATGGCAGCCGATGTCGGTGTTCCTGTGGCTGAACTGCTTGGAAAACTGGAAGCCCTTGATCAGATTGATATCACAAAATATCAAACAGAAGATGCCGGATTATTGACCTTAAGAGATATTATTGATGAATTGAAAAAACCGGGACGAGATCCACGAACCAGTTATGTTGGCGCAAAATTGGATGATCATATTCAAACCATGGAAGATTTGGCACCGGATATGGTCTTAGAAGGGACAATTACTAATTTGACTAAGTTTGGTGCTTTTGTCGATTTAGGCGTCCATCAGGATGGATTAATTCATATATCGGAAATGGCAAATCATTATATCAAAGATGCGTCTGAAGCTTGCAAAGTTGGGCAAATTGTTAAAGTTAAAGTCCTTGATATAGATCTGATCAGAAAACGGATTGCACTATCAATGAAACAGGTTGGTGGTGATGGCACCGATGGTGACGCTTTACCCCCAAAGAAAATAAGCCATTCCCAAAAACATATTGATAAATATAATAAAGCTATTAAAACAACGAAACAAAAACCGAAGAAAGTGGTTGCTACCCAAACAAATAAAGAAAAACCGAAGAAATCGAGTGGAAATTTGCCAACTGACTTAGAAGCGCTTGCTAATAAGTTTAAAGGATTGTAGTATCCATTTCTTAATAAGAACTTCCCAGGAGGAAGACGGGTGAAATTCCCGCACTGGCCCGCAACTGTAATTCAACAAGTTTTGTTGATAAGTCAGAACTTCCTAAATATTACCTCGCGGAATGGGTTTCAGTTTAAAAAATCTGAATACACTGCAAGTCTGTTCTAATTTGAGTTTTATTATTTTTTTAAAGATTCGCTAGAATAGATATCTTATGTTGAACGGACTAACAACAGCAGTGAGTACCCTTACACGTTTGCCTTTCCCCGGAAAAAACTCAGATAACTTTGCAGATTCATTGCCGTGGTTTCCTTTTGTAGGAGCTATTTTGGCAGGTTTATTGTGGGTGGAAATAAAAATTATTCATTTTTTATCTGTTCAGGATTGGGTTGAAGGAGTGGCGATATTGCTGATTGTGACTTCCACTCTGCTCACCAGAGGTTTACATTTGGATGGAATTGCCGATTGGGCAGATGCATTTTGGGGTGGATACACTGTGGAAAGACGGCTGGCTATCATGAAAGACAGCCAATTGGGAACCTACGGTGTTCTCGCTTTGATTTTGGTCATTTCAATGAAATGGATAGCATACACTAAAATTTTAGAGTTTAATGCTTTACCGCTAATTTTTGTAGCCTTAGTGATCTCCAGAATGATGCAAGTTGAAATGGCTGTAACCCTTCCATATGCAAGAGTTGATGGCACAGGAGCCCCCTTTATTAAAAATGCTGGTAACAAGCATCGTATCTTTTCTTATATCTGGGGATTCGGTCTGCTGGTACTTTTTGTTGGGGTTTACGCACCTCTGTTTTTATTGATTTCAATAGTTGTTGCTTATCTCTTGAAAAAATATTACCAAAAAATGGTCGGTGGTGTCACCGGTGATTTACTTGGGGTAACCAATGAATTAATTGAATGTACATTATTGTTGATTCCGATGTTTTTTATTGAAAAATTAAACATTCAGCAATTTTTTTTTATGACTCTATTTTAGACTATTTATCATATTTATAAATGAAACCGCAGACAAATCACTTACATGGTGGTAACCCCAGTTATTTTATTAAAAAATTTAATTTAAAAACAACAGAACTCATCGACTTTAGCGTCAATGTCAATCATATTGGACCTCCTGAAATAATATTGGCAGCCTGGAATGAATTTAAGTCCTCTATTCAGAAATATCCTGATATTTCCGGAAAAGAAGTTAAAGAATTTTATAATCATAAGTTTGGATTACCTGAAGATACGATATTAACCGGTAGCGGTTCCATTGAATGTATCTATCTGGTTCCCAGGGCTTTAAAAATCAAAAAAGTAACGATTATTGAACCTTCTTTTTTCGATTACCGTAAATCTTTCGAGTTAATTGACGCTGAAATTAACACCATTCAATTAAGTGAAAAAACAAATTTCAGTTTTCCTGAGCCGGATGTTTTGGAGAAACAGCTGGAGAAC
>Ga0307989_1001670_pt1 | contig 11502 bp, 3 predicted proteins | sample EllFjometagen185_FD_203164 | JGI IMG/M metagenome (GOLD analysis project Ga0307989, IMG submission 203164) | Marine microbial communities from Ellis Fjord, Antarctic Ocean - #185 | ecosystem: Environmental > Aquatic > Marine > Unclassified | place: Southern Ocean | collected 2014-10-08 | reverse complement strand
GTCAAAGTAGATGGAGATGTTGAACTGCGTAAAAAACGAAAAATCAGAAAAGGACAGGTTGTTGAATTTCAGGGTCAAATTGTTAAAGTGATCTAACTGCATTGATGACATCTCTTTTTTAGTAACCGTTCACAGGTTCAGTGTTCAAAGTTCAAAGTTCAGTGTTCAGTGTTCAAAGTTCAAAGTTCAGTGTTCAAAGTTCAAAGTTCAGTGTTCAAAGTTCAAAGTTGTTTTTATGCATTTTTCACTCAAGAAAAACTATTGTGTGAGAGTTCAAATCTTTTGAAGATGTTTAAACAAAAATTGCCCAGATAAACTGGATAAGTACCTTATGAGCTGTTTTCTGCTGAGCCCTTTCAGGATAAGTACCTTATAAATTACTTCCTGCTGAAAAGACGCAGAAAATAATTTATAAGGTACTAAAAAACGCAGAAAACATTTCCTAAGGTACTAAAAACGATTATTCGAGGGACTCAAAAAATCAATCTTTTAATTCAAGATCATAATTGGATTCATGTTTTAACCAGTCGTATCTGTCGTTGATAATTGCGTAGATATTGGATGCTTTGTTTTGTCTGCGGAGCAGGAATTTTGCCAGATAATTAATCAGGGGTTCTTCGCCAATGTACGGAAATGGTTTATTGGGAAAGTTAAATTTGAATACTTCATTTATCACAACCAGAAAATTGTTAAACTCTGAGAGATGGGCATCATTGAAATATTTTTTGAGGTTTTCAATTTCATTATCGTTAAATGTTTTATAGTCTTTTTCAGTGCTATATTTTTTTGTCTGATTCAGGCAAATTGGTACAATGGATTTGATAACTTCTTTTTTCCAGGCGGAAATAAGGGTGTCAATTTCGTTAACCCAGCTTTGTCGTTCCCTAATTTGAAAGGATTTAACCAATGATTTGTCTTCTTCAACTCTCTTTTTTATATACAAAAGTAAATTGGGTTCATTCTCATGTTTTTGTGAGAGCTTTAACGTGTATACCTGGGCGATTTTCTTGTACAGGTTGTTGATATTGATATCATCGGATCTGGATGAGAGTCGCGATTGAAACTCAATATGTTTGATAAATGCAGTGAGTAGATCCGTCACATTGTTTGCTACATCAGAATCCAGACAATGGGCTTCTTTCGGGAGATATTGGACAAGGGTTGTGAAAAATTCAAAATCTTCAGGTCTCAGAAACTTGATTATATCTCCAAATCCCTTTTTATCCGATGTTTCCCCGTCGAAATTCAGTAATTCTAAAATATTATCATAAAAAACAGCCAGATTTCGTTTATTGGAAGTGAGATCAGGGTGCTTTGACATCTGTCGATAATGATTTGCGGTGAACACATTCTTGTAGTCCCTGGCAAAGCTTGCAATATAACCTTGAATCAATTCGCTGGTGGATGTTGGGGTAAAGTTTACATTCAAATATTTTGCCAGCTCACTGGCAACAATTTGATATAAAGATATGATACTCTGTTTTTCAAGGTCTTTTTGTACTTGAGAATGGCTTGGTTTCCCCGGTAACGATGTATCCAAAATCTCATCATCATTGAAATAAGACGGTATTTCCACATCAGAGTTCACCATGTTTTTAATTGTTCTGGCAGCATTATTTGACAATTGTTTTACTCTGAGAATTCGCTTGGATGTTGCTTTTGCGTTGACTCCCTTTTTAATAAAGCTTTCCAGAGCAACCCGAAATTCTCTGATAGCAATACGGCTGGAGTTTATATATCGGGTGATTTTATAGATTTTTTCATGGGAAAGATGCTGGTATATCTCAAAATTGGTCAGCGATTGTTTTAGAAGTCCTTCCATTATCGAAACAGCGGCTTTGTTGCTTTTGATCTTTTTTATTGTCAATATGCGAATTGTTAAGTCAGAGACTAGCTGTTTTAACTCTTTTTTTACTCTTTCTTTCTTTTTAAATTTTTCATCAATATAGCGATTTAATTTAGGTTGATTCGGTTCAATTACAATTTCATTATTTTTTATCAGTTCTGGGTGCTCCTTAAGCAAATCCCAAAAGAGATGATCTTCCGATATTAGCGATTTCAGTGTCAGAATTGGAATTGTCCCCGGTGAAATTTTATTGATCAGTGTGAGGTATAGGTTTTTTGTAATAATACCAGGGATATCATTTTGGATTTTCAATATCGGAACATAATATCGGCAAGCTTTATAGAGCTCAATATAAGAAAACAGCATTTTATTGGCCATATTCAAGATATCAAAATAGTCAACTCTGAAATCCCGAAAATGGATTCTGATAAAAAAAGGGCGTAATTCTTCTTTAATCGCATCAACTGCAGAAATATACGGGTGACCCATATAATATCCTGAATCCAAAAAGAAGGATAATAACGACTGAAACTGCTTGTAGTTAGCGAGGGCTTTCAAGTGTTTGGATATGGATTCAGATGCTTTGGCTACTGTACTAACTTGTTCTTTCAGGATAAAAAAGTAGTCTTCATTTGACAGCTTCGAAGATGTAAATAGCCCGCCTTTTTTGGGCGATACTTTTTTATCTTTTATTTGACGATTATAGTGGACCAGTTTTGCCGTATATATTGGAGTCAAGCGCATAAGTGTATGCGAAATGCTTTTAAGTGTCGTTTCAATGTAGGAAGGTGTGATTTCTTCTGACTTTATTGTTGTTTGAATAATCTCGGACAGTTTATTTTCCAGCTGCGTCATCCCACTGGATTTTTTTGCATCCATTACAGATCCACTTCTGCTTTTTGTATCTGATTTGGACTCAAATTTATCCGCAATCGGACTAATGGTGGCCATTGATTTTGCAGAGGTAAGCAATACGGGTAATTTGGTTGTGATCGGTTCTAGAAGTTCTTTCTTTAACTTATCTGTTTCCTTAGTGGATAAAACAATTTTACCCTCAGCCAGCTGCACAAACAGCTTGATCTCTTCCTTGGTATTTCTTTCATCAGGTAAAAATTTCGGTTTATCCGCTTCCGGATTGGCTTCCATCACATTCTTTTTGTTTTCATTCATTGGCTTCAGAAGGATAGAGATAATATCTTTATTGTGTTAAGGTAGTTGTCTAAAGAAATCGAAATCGTCATGGTTTAGATCTTACGGTACAAAATAATATGCTTATGTTCAACAAGCACATCAAAAGAGATAGAAAAAATATCTGAAAAAGGGCTTAGAGCAGCATGTTCACCATTAATCTTTTCTACATCGATGCTTTTGATTGGATTGAACTCCCGGTTTAATAAATGCCGCAATACACAAATGTACTCCTGAAGTCGATCATCTTCCAGATCAGTATAGAAAGTCAAGGACTTGCCATTTCTTTCAGAAACCAATACCAGTTGGCTTCCACAAAAAACCAGATGTGATCCTGTAATCCGCTTTGGTAGAGGAAAATCAGGGATATTCAGTTTTAGTCCACAAATTGATGCTGGATCGGTCGCATTCATCCAATATACACTTCCTTCGGACATTTTTGATTGTAACATACGAAATGCAGGATGAGATATGAATTGAGGACCCGGAATATCCTTAAAAAAGTAACCGGCTAAAACTTCGCCAGATAACTCCATCAATCTCAGTGTTCGAAATAAACGGGACCATTGAAAATCAATGGATTCCTTGAGTAATAGTTCCCTAAACAGGATGCCGTATCGATCAAATAATAGTCGAACACGGTCTTTTTTTAGTTCTTCAGTTTCTAATAGCCCCTCCTCCCGGGTTGTCGGAATCAAACGGAACCAGTTTCCGGTGAACAGAACCGATTTTTTCCACTTGGCAAAACTCCCCCGGGTTCCTGTTTGTCTACCTTTGCGTTGAAACCGGGATTGTTCTGGTTTAATGTTGGAAACTTTAAATTTATTGAGAATCCCTTTGCGAAGAACAGAAAATGTATCGTTGGATATTTTTCCCTGCCATACAGAATCCCAAAGCTTTTTTGATAAAAGGGTCGGACTGCACTTTTGCTTGTTCAGCAATGCGGTGAAATCATATCGAGCATTGGCGTCTGAAAACAGATTCATTAAGCCTGTTGAATTATCGTTACTACTCTCTGTTTCAGAAAGGTCTTTGTCGTTGTTGAGATTCATTAATTCAAGTTCTGATTCAAAGCAGAAAGAGATTTTTTTCTTTTCACTCCCCATCCATCTTAAGTCACCCTCTTGAATAATGGTGTCCAGATTTTTTATGGTGTAATCTTGCATCCGGGTGGGCAGTATTTCTGATTCCCACATCTCTGCCGGCTGATAAAGACAAAGGAGTTGTTCAATTCTACGGAACAGTTCATCTTCATTTTTTGATGGATCGCTAATGCCTTGATACTGGGATAGAAATAGGGGGAGTTTTTTTAAATCCAGTGCTTGAAATACCGGTATAGCATTTGCGCGGTTCATTCGGAGTATTGTTTCCAGATTCTCACTATCACAAATTTCACTATCGTTCGTTTCCAGCATTAAATTTCCTTCAACCAATGATTTAGCGTCCAATAATGCATCAAGGGCAGGATAGGTCCATTCTTTTGAAATTCCCAGTGTGGTAGTGATAAACTCCCTTGTTTTAGGACCATAATATTGAAACCATTGAATTATCAGAGATAGCGCCAGTTCTTCTGCTGTTTCTTTGCTGTATTCTGATGAATCTAGATTCAAAGTCTTATTCGATGCTCTGGCAGAGAATGATTTAATTCTGAAATGCGCTGATTTAAAATACAACCCCGATTGAATCCGGGAAACAGTCTCCAGTGCTCCAATCAACGGTTCTTTAATCTCGTGAAGGTTGATGAGAACAAGCTTTTCTTTTGCTTCCGTAATCCAACTCTCTGCATCATCCAAAGCATCTCTTTGAATTGCCTTAAGTAGATTATTCCATTCAGATAGGGGGAGCAAAACCCGTTCTTTTACCCAGTCCACCAGATCACGAGCAGTCTGTGGAGAATAACCCGGATACAGACGCTGTCGTTTCGCTTCAAATCTTTTGATAATATCTGTGGGTACAGCAGGCCGTAGATTTGGAGAAAAAACGATCTCTGCTAACAGGTTCTGACTCAGATTTGACCGGTCTTTTAGCGGTTGATCCTCCAGGTACATAAATTTGTTGATCTGATCCCAGGACATTCCCTGAGCCATAGGACTCGGTTTTTGGGTTCGGGTTTCCGTCCATGAAATCACGCCGGATTCAATTTCCTGTAAAACCAGCTGCAGATTTTCCAGATCAAATTCATCTTGCAGGCAGGTTCGCCATGTTTCCAGTAGAATGGGAAAATCGTCATATTGCATCACTTTATTCATCAGTTTTTGCGATCGTAGACGATTCATCCACAGCGGCATTCTTTGATTGATATGATTCCGGGTTATTAAAAGCGCTCTTCCAGCACATTCTCTAAACCGGGCACCCAAAAAACCAGATCCTTCCAGTTTTGCTTTAAGCAGGGTTTCAAAATTCGAACTGGTTACTAGCGATAAAATTTCTTCTCCAGGTATAGATTGTGGTAAAATTAGCACAATACAGTCATTTCCAGGGAAGATTTCTAAGTGATCCTGAAACTTCTGCTCCCATGCGGCTTCTAATGCCATTGAAAAAGGTCTGTTGACGCGACCTCCCCAGAAAGTATGTAAAACAAGCTGATTCCCCGGTGATGAATCCGGTCCGGAAGCGATGTATTCAATCAACAAGTGGTGCCGGTGTGGTAAATGAGAATTTGTTGAACCTCGCTGGTCTTTTAAATAGGTAATCAGACGCTCGGCTGCGACATCGTCCATGCAGTGATTGTTTTCCAGCACTTCAATTAATTGAGGATTTTCCAGTTGATCATTGACGTTTTCCAGAAATCCTGAGATTTGGTTGGAAAAATGAAAATCACGATTCATCTCTTCGGATTTCCAGAATGGTGTTTCCATGATATTGGGATTGGCTTCCACCACAAAAACGTCATTGTGGGTAATTCGGGTAATCTTCCAGTTTTGAGTCCCAACGGTGAATATTTTACCCACAAAAGCTTCCCAGACGAATTCTTCATCCAGATCACCCAGTTTTGCTCCGGATCCGTCGTGCTTCAAATGAAAGTATCCTCGATCCGGGATAGATCCTCCAGACATGTAAAGTGCTAAAAGGGCGCCCTTTTTAATTTTAACATTATTATCAATCCGATCGATAGAAATCCGCGGTTTCAGTTCTCTGATCTGGCTGTCAGCATAACGTCCGGCTGTCATATTTAACACCAGATCAAACTGTTTCCTGTTCAGGTTTCGATATGGATAACTGGTTTTAATCCACCTGAACAATTCATCAATATCCCATGTTTCGATTCCCACCATTGAGATAATGATCTGGGCAAGCATATCTAGGGGTTCGTTTATGGGTTTGACAGATTCTATGTCTTGATTCAGCACTCCAGCACCCAAGACTGCAGCCTCCAGAAAATCCTGGGCATGAGTGGGGAAAAGAGTCCCACGGCTAATTTCTCCCACCTGATGACCGGCGCGGCCAATTCTTTGAATGGCAGAGGAGACAGATGGTGGTGATTGGACGAGTATGACCTCGTCTAATGACCCCACATCGATTCCCATTTCCAGAGAACTGGTTGCCACAATGGTTTTTAACTTTCCGGCTTTTAGCTTTTTTTCAACGTCCTCTCTTAATTCCCTGGATAAAGAACCATGGTGGGAATATGCTAATGGCTTGTTTTCATCCTGATTCAGTTTGTATGTAATTTTTTCACTTAGCCGCCGGCTGTTAACAAACATCAAGGTAGACTGATTTCCTGATATGATATTTTTAAATTCCGGTATCAGAGCATCCCACACCGATGCGTGTTTATAATTGGATTTGCTCTCTGCTGGGAAACGTATTTTTATATCGTACAGTTTGGAATCTGTCGATTGAATAATAGTGACATCCCTTGGTAGATATACAGGCTGGTTTACACTACCTCCCACCACAAACCCGCCAATAAAATCAGCGACTATATCCATTGGCCGGATTGTTGCGGACAAGGCAATGCGTTGGAATTCGCCGGAAAGTCTTACCAGTCTATCTACAGCGGTTATTAAGTGCACACCTCTTTTGGAATCCAGTACTGAGTGTATCTCATCCAAAATGACTGTAGTCAGATCAGTTAGTACCGATTGACCTCCCTTGGAGCTTAATAACAGATTTAAACTTTCAGGAGTGGTAATGAGGATTTCCGGGGGTGTGCGCAACATCCGACGTCGGTCAGATTGACTGGTATCACCGCTGCGTGTGAAGACTTGAATATCAGGAAAGGGAACATTCTTCTGCTTAAAGAGCGCTCTAAGATCGGCGATGGGCGAAATCAGGTTACCATGAATATCATTATTCAGGGCCTTCAAAGGGGAAATATACAGAACAGATGTTCGGCCGGTTTCCCACTGTCCTGTAATCAGCTGATTGATGGCCCAGAGGAATGCCGTCAGGGTTTTACCGCTACCGGTAGGCGCAGAAATTAATACATGGTCTTCAGTAGATATGATTGGCCAGGCTTTTGCTTGGACATCTGTGGGGATTCCAATTTTCTCTATAAACCATTGTTTGATTAGAGGGTGGAATCCCGTCAAAGCGGAAGGGGAGATATTCATCATTTCTCCACTGTGGAAAAAGGACTTAATAAAAGAGAAAAAAATGAATGTGAAGATGGTGAGAAAACATTAAAAACTAATGCATTTATCGGCCATACCCGGCTTTAAAATTAAACCATGACCTATTTTCCCATCAATCTGAATAGCGCATGCCTCTTCAAATCGGACATGTTTAATAAACTCAGTCTCTTTCACTGGTTTGAGAATGTTTAGCCAGTCAAAATCAATATTTTTCAGATAGTTTTCCGGAGAAGTTACCAGATAGAAGATCCCTAATGATGTTAAATTTTGAAAGAAATGGCCGCCAAAAGAGGGTTTGATATAAAAATTGGGTAGTCCAACCTCAACAATGGCCGCGACATTGCAAATGTCACCCCAAATAATTGGAATTCCAACGCTTTTATCTGCGGAACCCCATCGACCAGGACCCATCAGAATATACGGATGCTCTTCGTCAAATTCTTTATTGATTTCGCTGATTTCTTTAGCGATTTTTTTTGTTTTTGCCGGATTAAAGTTTTCTGTTTTGACAAATACGATGTCTTTGTTTTCACAATGAAGTCCATTACCTAAACAAACTTCACTTTGGCAAATCAAGTCGCCATCTTCTACTTCAATTTTACTTTTTAACGGAACATCATATTTGGTAACCAGGGGTCTGACTTGAAGAATTGAAAAAGTAGGGTTCTTGTCAGGATCCTGGGGGATATTTACTGCGAATTCAGCGTCAACTTCGCATCCCATACCTTGTCGACCAAAACGTTTAAGATCTTTTAAAATGGTACTCAGTGGAAAACTTTCTTTTTTCAGGATACTGTTAAAATTGACGACTCGAAGTCCTTCTTCGTCAAAAGATTCATGAAATTCTTCGTTTTTGGATGAATAAACACTGGCGACAGATTTCAGGGTTCCGTGTGTTTCAGCAGTTTCAATGCTTAAGTGTTCCAGATTGTCACCTTCTTCACCAGTGAGCTTAAAGTCTTTGCCGTTCAGTTTGACCGCATAAAAGTGGGATTGGGTATTCCGTCTCAGGGAATCTTCATCAATATATGTTTCCTGCTGGGTTGGATTTTCTGGAGCAAACCGGAGTGATTTTTCACCGTTGATTACTGTTCTTCCCAAGCCTAAAGCAATATTTGCAACACCGTCTTCTCTATTTTCATTATGGAATGGATAGAAATTATATGTTTGCAGATTTCCGGCAAAAGTGGGATAAAAATGATCACCTTGTCTGTCACCAACTATATCCTGAATGATTACAGCCATCTTTTCATCTTCAATCCGGTTTCCGGTTGCTTTCATATAAGAGAGGGTTTGCTGATGATAGATAGAAGCGTAAACCAGTTTGATGGCTTCAATTACCCTGTTTAACCGTTTTTCTGCATCTATGGAACTATTTGGAATCATATACGTTTTGTATATGCCTGCAAAGGGTTGGTAAATGGAATCTTCGAGTAAGCTGGAAGAGCGGATGGCTAAAGGTTCCGTATGGAATTGCAGGTAATCTCTTAAGAGATCTACAAAGTTATTATCAAAATCGCCGTTCATGAATAGCGAGTTGATCACTTCATCCTCAATATTTCCGGCAAATCGTTCTCTGATTTTGTTTATCTTAATAAAGTCATCATAAATATCTGTTGCTACAACAGCGGTTCTTGGAACATTAATATTTATTTTTGAGGTATCGAATTGCCAACTGAATCTTTTCAGATATCTGGAGGTGAAAACGATTCCCCTGGCTTTTCCTCCAAGTGATCCGGTTCCGATACGTACAATCCGTGTGTGGGCATCATATGTTTCCGGATTGTAAAGATCTACACTCGCGTCTTTATTTTTCTTACGGCGCTCTTTTCGAATAAGATCAATCATTTGAGCCCGAATTACATCCATATTACTGATATCTCTAATCGCTTTCAATTGGGCAGCAATTCTCAGGTATCCACGTGTCGATAACCAATTGGAAAAATGATTTCGCTTCGCATGGTATTCAATACTTTCTGTGGTGGCGATTTCCAAAGCTTTTTCCATGGATCTTAAATCGCTGATCAAAATATCGTCTTTATTGTTCGGCGAATTCATTCTGAAATCTGAAAAACCACAATGCTTTACGACAAAATTTCGTAAATCCATCAGAAGACTGTCGGATTCTTTGTTGAAAAAACGCACATTCATTTTTCTGGCTTGTTTTTCCATTTCGGCATTATTGGATTGCAATACCAAAGGTACACTTCTTTCTCTTTTTTGGATTTCAGACAGGAATTCCAATCCGGCACGCTCATTCATTTTCCCATCTTTCGGAAAAATGATGTCAGAGATGACTGCCAGAATGGATTGCTGATATTTTTCAAAATACTCCAGGCCCTCTTCATATGAGCTTGCCAGTAATACTCTGGGCCGAGATCTTACCCTGAGTAGTTTTAAATCATCGTCGTATTCACGCTTCATCATTTTAAGCGAATGTTCGGTGATCTCTTTGTATAACATGGGAAGAAATGCGGAATAGAATTGAGGAGAATCCTCAACGATAATGATTGCTCGGACAAATCCCCGAATGATATCCCTTTCTGCATTTCTTTTGTCTTCACTGTATTTGATGATAGCGGGTAAAACAGCTGTATTACCTGACCAGAAAAATATTTTGTCCATGGTGTTCGGGTTCAACTTTTCCAGTTCGACGAAATGGTTCGTCTCTTTAATCGATGCGGCAAGTAAAATTACGGGTAAATCCGGATGCGTTTCTTTGACTTGCCTGCTGAATTCAAAAGGATCCATATCTGAAATCCGAGACATTGTGATGATTAAGTCAAATTGTTTTTTCCCTATCTGTTTTAAAGCTTGAGAAGCGGTTGAAACTCGATTTACATGGGGAGCATTGACAAAGTTCATGTCTTTATACTCCGCAAAAATCAATTCGGTTAGATTTCCGTCTTCTTCAAGTTTGAAAGCGTCATACAAACTTGCGACAACAAGAATTTCATGTACTCTTATTTTCATTAAATCACGATAAGATACGCGAGATTCTTCTATCATATCAGGAGGTAAGAATGTATTGCTATCTGCCTTTGTCATATCTTTTATTAGGAATAATAATGAAATAGTATCTGTTTCACTTTTTTATAAAATGAAACTCCATAAAGTATCGGGGGAAATACAAACCCGGATTTAACTTAAAAAATCGTCTATACACTAATAATAAAGCATTTATGAAACAAAAATAAAACCGTAAAAAGTCACTCCTGTTACTGACGCTATTGGGATTTGTGACTTCTTACGGGTTTATTTCCTGAGATTGATTAGTTTTGTTCACATCGGGTTGATTTCTACATTTCATCACAATATAACAAGAAATCTTTTCACAAGTCATTAGAAAACCACTATTTCACCGGGGAGTTTTTGTAATTATTTGGCATTATAGTTAAAGCCGATTTTAAGACGGCTAATCGTATTGAATTTTTTTGTTTCTTAAGAGGTGTATTATTCGGAAGATTAAATATAAGTAAACGCTTCTGTTGAGTTAACAGGCTGACTTTATAACCTGCACCTTGAAAGCGTTTACTGACTATCTCTCCGGAAATTTCGATTTCATCTTCCATTGCCTGATCATTTTTTTCCAGTAACCGTCCAGTTTCAGGTCTAATTAATAAAATTACATTTTGATCAATATTGTCAATATGTGAATTATCAATCTTTACGGTTCCGATTTCGGTTACAATTTCATTGCCTGAATTCAATTTCCCCGGAATCATATTCTGAAATCCTAAAAATTTAGCGACAAAAGAATTAGCGGGGTATTTATATAGTATTTCCGGTTCGTCAATCTGTTCTATACTACCTACATTAAAAACCGCAATTCGATCGGCAATGGCGAAAGCTTCATTGTGGTCATGGGTGACAAAAATTGTGGTCACCTTG
>Ga0307989_1001669_pt1 | contig 11511 bp, 14 predicted proteins | sample EllFjometagen185_FD_203164 | JGI IMG/M metagenome (GOLD analysis project Ga0307989, IMG submission 203164) | Marine microbial communities from Ellis Fjord, Antarctic Ocean - #185 | ecosystem: Environmental > Aquatic > Marine > Unclassified | place: Southern Ocean | collected 2014-10-08 | reverse complement strand
TCTGTATTACTTGTTCCTCCAAAAGTAACTTCTGCAATATATTCTTTGTCTAAATGTATCATTTTTTCAGCTAGTTTTGTTGCTTTTCCTAAACATAATACTAGTACACCCGTAGCCATTGGATCAAGTGTTCCTGTGTGACCAATCTTTTTTGGTTTTAGCATTCCTCTTAATTTTGCTACAACATCAAAAGATGTCCAACCTTTAGGTTTGTTAATTACAATTGCCCCATCTAAAGGGAGTCGCATTTGATTTTCAGCCATATAATTAGTCTATAAATTTTTTGAAATAATTTCTCGAACAACATCTCGTTCGTCCCATGGAATTGGACCATGATTTAATGTTCTGGTTGCAAAGTTTCCCATTCCAGTTACAACGATAATATCATCATTTCCCGCTTCTTTAACGGCAAATTCAATGGCATTATACCGATCTTCAATAAGATGTAAATCTTTATTTTTTATTTTCTTAACCCCTTCATATATCATTTTCATAATTTGCATGGGGTCTTCGGAGTAAGGTTCTTCATCGGTTACAATTGTTATGTCTGTGTATTTTGCAACTATCTCACCCATAACTGGCCTCTTTTCTTGGTCCCTATCTCCACAGCTACCAATAAGACCAATAACTTTACCAGATGCAGTTTGTTTAATTTCTTTATAGAGTTTTTCAAGTGAATCTGGTGTTAGTGCAAAATCTACAATTACCTCAAAACCTCTTGGGCTAGATATTCGTTCCATGCGTCCTTCTACACCTTCAAAACTTTCTAATCCCTTTTTTACATCTTCTAATTTTAATTTACACGCAAGTGCTCCACCTGTAGCTGCCAAAGCATTTTCTACATTAAAGCTTCCAGGAATTTTCATTTCAACTTCTATTTGATCACCAGCAAATCCTATTTCAAATTTAGAACCATATTTAGAATATGTAGGCTGAATAGCTTTTAAATCCCCTTCATCTATTCCATAATTTACTTTGCATGGACATTTGATCTTATTGAAGTCTTTGTAAAATTGATCTGTTTTATTTAGAACTAGTGAATGCTGATGTGGGATATGTTTAATTTCAGGATTTGATGTTTTCTTACAGTTTGCACTTGCATTGTAAAATAACTCCTTTTTTACCTCTGCATATTCCTCAAGTGTTCCATGATAATCTAAGTGTTCATGCGTAATATTTGTCATTACTGCAATTTCAAATGGAATTCCCCACAGTCTATACTGATGTAATGCGTGTGATGATGCTTCTAGTACCACATAATCCACTTTCTTTGTTAGACATTCTTTTAAAAACCTTTGTGTAGCAAAAGGAGAAAGTGTGGTTTTTTTCGATTCATTAGGCCTTTGTTTCCCATTTATCTTGAATTCAACTGTAGACATCATTGCTACTTTTTTACCCGCTTTATACAACAAATGTTCAAGCATATGGGTTGTTGTGGTTTTTCCGTTTGTTCCAGTAATACCTATTATTACCATTTGTTTCGCAGGATATCCATATTTTATCGCTGCTACTATTCCCTTAAATAAATGCCACCCTCTTCGCAAGGGGTTATTGTATCCAATAATTTTTCTTAAATAATTAATCATATATATCTTTTACGTGCAGTATTATACCAATAATACTCCTTAATATTAATAGATATATACAAAAGTAGCTTTTTTTTCAAAATCTTGTTATGATAACTCTCCAATAAAAAATGTATTATGTTTTTTATGAATGCTGCCAAAGAACTTGTGTTGTCTAATCCTGCTTATCTCAAAGCAGTGGAGTTTCATGTGTGGCAAGTTTACTTACAAGATTTAGCGAAAGGAGATTATTCAACTCAATATTTTGTTCCAGATTATAAACAAGATGTTGTTGCAGATATTACCGTTTGGCACGATGGAGTGCTATCAGGAATGCAAGAATCAGAATGGTTTATGAATAAGTGTGGAGTGAACGTTTTAAAAAAGAAAAAAGATGGATCACTTTTAAAGAAAGGGGATGTGGTAATGAGGCTCAAAGGTCCAGCAGATAAAATACTCGCCTCAGAACGAACACTTCTTAATCTTTTGCAGCGAATGAGTGGAGTAGCAACACATACAAAGCGATATTCTATTAAGCTTCCAAAATCTATTAAGCTACTTGCTACTCGAAAAACTTTATGGGGACTACTTGATAAGCGAGCAGTTAGTGTTGGTGGTGGAGGAACCCATCGTTTAAATTTGAGTGATGCAATTTTAATTAAAGATAACCATCTTGATTTGATTCATGATTTAGAAAGATGTCTTTGGAAGGTTTTTGAAAAAGCTCCAATTGTAAGATTTATTGAAATTGAATTTGATGATGTTAAACGTGTTGAAGCTTTCTTTGATATTTATAAAAGACTTAAGGCAGATTTCTTTCTAAAAGATAAGGTTGTTGTTATGCTTGATAATTTTACTCCAGCCGACGTAAAACAGGTGGCGCCTCGTCTTCGTAGATCAGGTTTATTTGTTGAAGTTTCAGGTGGGGTTACAGAAACTAATATCGCAGGGTATAATGTAAGTGGTGTATCTGCAATTTCAGTTGGAGCTATTACCAGCAAGGCACCAAACCTTGATATGAATCTTCATTTTTGTTTCTAATGACACAAGAGCCTCACGAATTACCGTATGAGCCTATTCCTACGCGAAAATTAAATCCTTTCTATGGGTTAATCGCTTTGTTTTTAGCAATTTTAGTTTTTGGGGTATCTTTACATGGATACAGATTACTTTTTCATCCTGTCCCCAAGGTTGTTATTCCTTTAATTGAGTCACAAGAACTTATAACTGAAATGCCAGAACATCTTTTTGGCTCATGGCGTGATCTTTCATTTATTCAAAATGATATGGATCAGATAAAAATTATAGCGAATCGAATAGTATCACGTGCTTGTCCTGGTGGAGATAATGTTTGTCAAAGTGAAGCTACGTATCAATTTGTGCGTGATCGTATTACTTACGTACCAGATGAACATTTTCATGATGCCTTGCAACACCCCCTTGTAACGATTAATAGTGGTGGAGCGGATTGTGAAGATATGGCTGTTTTACTTGGATTACTTGCAAAAGCCATTGGCAATGAAGCTCGTCTTGTACATATTCCTGGTCATGTCTATACCCAAATTAGAATTCCAAAATATAAAAAGAATTGGATTAATTTAGATCCAACATGTAAACAATGTAAGTTTGGTAAAATCCCAAGTTCATCTGATTTGCAGAAAAAAGATTTTTTTGAATTGTAATTGTTATGTTTGTTCTGAAGGCAAGGATTATAATCCTTGCCAGCGCGATTACGGAATCGCGCCTTCAGTAAACATTGATGATAAAATATTATAAATATGAAGACACTTATCATCGACAATTACGATTCATTTACTTATATTCTTAAACAATATTTTGGTGAGCTTGGAGGTAATCCTGAGGTGTTTTTTAATGATGAGATTACCGTTAGTCAGATTGAAAAAATGAAACCAACACATATTGTTCTTTCTCCTGGTCCTGGGACGGTAGATGAGCCAAAAGATGTAGGAATTATGTTTGAGATTATTAAAAAGTTTTATAAAAAAGTTCCCATTCTTGGCGTCTGCCTTGGTCATCAAGCTATTGGTAAAATATTTGAAGGAAAAATTGTTCGTGCTCCAAAAATAATGCATGGGAAAAGAAGTGATGTTTTTCATAAGGACACAGGACACAGAAAACAGAAAACAGCAAAAACTGAATCCTTGTTCAAAGGGATAAAAAATCCAATGGAAGTGATGCGATATCATTCACTCGTTATTGATACACCTTTTTGGATGAATGAAGATATAGATACAATTGCACATACTTCAGATTTTTCGATTATGGGAATAAAACATAAGTGTTATCCTTTATATGGAGTTCAATTTCATCCAGAAAGTCTTGGGACAAAAGATGGTAAACAAATGCTTAGTAATTTTTTAAAATTATGATTAACATTAGACCAGCTACCACAAAAGATATTCCAATTATTGCTCCAATGGGAGTAAGGTGTGTTGATTTACATGAAACTTTTGGAGAGGTATTTAAGAACAAAGAAGACATGCTTCCTGATACGATAAAATGGTTTGAGGAAGTTATTTCTTCACCTAAACAACAGTTGCTTATCGCTGAAATTAATAATCAGATTGCTGGCTATATAGTGATTCGTTTGCGTAAAAGACCCGAAGAATTTGTTTCACGAGTGTGGGGTTTTATTGAAGATTTATATGTTGATTCAAATTACCGCACAAGGGGGGTAGGTAAGGAGCTAGTTAAAGAATCGTTAAAGTGGTTTAAGGAAAAGAAAATTACGTATATCGATCTTGAGGTGGCAAAAAAGAATAATATTGGTGAAAAGTTTTGGTCCGAACTTGGGTTTGAGCCTTATTTCCAACAAATGGTAAAAAAAATATGACATCGAAAGTTTCTCTCCATCAATTTTCAGAAGATTCCCAAAAGGAGGGGTTTTGTTTGTTGTATTCCGGCATGGAAGGGGAAACGATTGTTGGAGTGGATGGGAAGCGAGTTGATAAAGACGAGATTCGCCAATCTCGCTTTCAGGGTACATCAATCGGTTACTTCGCTTACCCCAACCCCACTCTTAAAAATGATATTCCTGATTCACGTTTTTATGAGTTTGAGGATATTTTGATTCATTCGGACGTGATAAATCGCGTCCCTACCAATGTACCAAAATATCAAACTTCCGGTACCCTTCAAGTTTCCGTTACAAAATCTGAATACATACAAAAAATTAAACACATAAAGGAACTTCTTGCTGCAGGAGAGATATATCAAATGTGTTACTCAATTAGATTTAGGAAAAAGTTTACTGGTAATCCATATGGATTATTTTTGAAGTTATCTGAAAGTAATCCTTCAAACTTTTCTTCATATCTTAATTGTGGTGATTTCCAAATTATCTCCGCTTCACCAGAGCGTTTATTCGAAGTGAAGAATGGGGTAATTAAGACTCAACCAATTAAAGGAACTGTAGCAAAGGACACAGGACAAAGGACACAGGACACAGACAAAGCTGAGTCATGTGCTGCTGAGAGATTGTTAAGTAGTAAGAAAGATAGGGCGGAGCTTGATATGATTACTGATCTTGAGCGGAATGATGTGGGGAAAATCTGTGAGTATGGAACATTGCAATTAACAAAAGAACGTGAACTGATGGAGCTTAAAAATCTTTGGCATACTTTTTCTGAGGTTCAGGGTACATTGCGAAAAGATGTTGGGCCAAGTGAAGTTATTGAAGCAATGTTTCCTGGTGGATCTATTACTGGTTGTCCCAAAACCCGTGCAATGAAATATATAGAAGAATTAGAAGGTCTTCCGAGGAATATTTTTACCGGGAGTGTTGGATATATATCGGGTTCAAAAATGGACTTTAATATCGCTATCCGAACAGCCCTAGTAAAGGATGGTTACATCGAGTACTGGGCTGGTGGGGGAATCGTGGCAGATAGTGATCCGGAATCGGAATATGAAGAGTGTATGCTTAAAGCTGAGAAATTTTTGGAATTAGTTTAGAAATCCTTCTCTTGATACAACCTCATTAAGCATCAAATAATTTTTCTATTTCCCCCCTACTAAATATAGCAACAGCTTCTTTATCCTCTAAGAGTGCTTCTCTTAGTTCATCCATGTTTTTATATGCAGCTAGGCGTTTATTTTTAAGCGCTTTTACGTTGGTTACATTAATTGCTCCAGGAATTTGCTCTTGAATTTTTTGGTCAATTTCTTCTGGTGTGTAAAGATTTGGATTATATTCAATCTCAGCTGAGAATAATCCAGTTAATTTTTCACGGTATACGTCAGTTTCTAGGGTTAAGCCACCATCTTTAAGCTTACCTTCTACTAGTGTTTTTTCATGTCTAGTTTTTTGAACATTACCTGCGCTGGTCTGTGGCCAAAATTGTGTAAATTCATCTTCGGAAATTTCTTCTTCTGCCTCAGGACGTTCTAATGTTCCATCTCCCTTTAATGTTAAAAAATATTTACCTCCTTTATTACGGAGTCTAGCTTCTACATATTTATCTAAATTAATATCAGTGAATTTACTGAGAAAAAATTCTTTTACAGATGGATCGAGATTATTAAGGTCAAAATAACCTTGTTCTATATCCTTTGATTTTGGATAATCTGATACATCTATTGATGGAGCCCAATATTTAGCTTCCACTTCTGTTGTAATATTTTCTTGAGACATAATTATTGAATTAAGGTTTATATGTTATTATACACTTCTTTATTAATATGGTCAATACTTTAAGTAGTTTTTATTGTTGTTTTAGGGGAGCTAATATTAAAAAATATTTTTACTATTTTCATCTGCTTTTACATCCAAATATTTTTCAATATCTTCGGGATTCAAAATCGGACATTGCTTCCCAGAATCACGACAAAATACTTTATCGGTTAATTGAAAAACACCATCTCTTACCTCATGACACGCTTGGACAAAGGCACTTGTACATCCAACTTCATCAGATTCTAATGGGATAGAGCCATCTTCTTCTCTTCCAAGCTCTGTTACTCTTCGAATTATTTTCCCACTCGTATCTGGTACCTGACAGACAATTTCTGCCCAACGAGTTACTTTTGAATCTTTTTCCATAATATAAATAGTTAAATAATTATTAAGGAGAAGAATTATAAATGATTTTTGCCCCTCTGTCAATACTCCACGACAAATCATAGCAATATCTTGATCTAACCCTACCAATAAGCTATAATCACCTTGTCGGTATTTTATGACAACACAACATGAAAAAATTGTTCAAACGATTGGGGTTAAAACACAAAGAAATGGATACATTTCTTAAAATGATTGAACTTGGTGCGCAACCAATTAGCGTGGTGGCTAGGCATGTTGGCATCCCTCGTTCTACTATGTACCTTGTTATCGAACATCTTAAAAAAGCTCAGCTTATTGAAACCTTTGATAGAGCCGATGTTCTCTACGTCAAAGCTATTCCCGTTCAAAATATTTCTGAGGTAATTAAAAGTCGTGAAACTGAACTCAAGCAAACAGCCAAACTCTTGGAAGAAAAAATCCCAGAACTTGAAAAACTGGAAAGTAAATTCAGTATTACACCTCATGTTAAGTTCCATGAAGGCAAGGGGGCTGTTATGAAAATGTATGAAGCGATTTTAAATGAGAAAGAATTTTATGCCATTTTTAATCCTGAATTTGTAAAAAGAGCCATGCCTGAGTATCATTTTAAAATCCCAGAAACTATTAAAAGCGAAAAGTTAAAAGTAAAAGAAATATTAGTTGATGGATTAGAAGCCAAGGAATACGAATCTAAGTTTAAATCTAAAAAGCATCAAATTAAGAGATTTAAAAATAATGTTCACCTTGAATCAGATACCATTATCTGCAAAGAAAAGATTTATATGATTAGTTATGGAGAAGAAAACATGGTGGCAACTGAAATATTTAATAAAACTTTGGCACAAACTCAAGCTGTGGTGTTTGAGGAACTGTGGAAAACCATTTAGTGGTATAATATAAATACCATCTAACAGTAAATGCTTATGATTATTTCTATCGATGGAAAAATCGTTCCTGAAAAAAACGCTAAGATATCCTTAACAAGCGAAGCGTTCCTTTTTGGTTATGCGGTTTTTGAAACAATTAGAACCTATAATGGCAAGGTCTTTCGATTGGAAGATCACTTAGGTCGCCTTTTTGTATCCGCAGATGTAATCGGGCTTAAATCTAAATGGACTATTAAAAAAACACTGAAAGAAGTATCTAGGGTTCTTGCAAAGAGTAAATATCCAGATGTTAAAATTCGAATAATCCTTACAAAGAAACAGCTTTTTGTGATGATTGAGAAATTAAAAGAAAAACCATCTGATATGTATAAAAAAGGAGTAAAAATAGTTAGTTACCCCGGCAATAGAACTGTTCCGAGAGCAAAGAAGCTCGCAGATGCATTTACATATTTAGCTAAACAACACGCAAGTGAATGCGGTGTTTATGAATCTCTTCTTGTGGATACCAAAACATATATTCGTGAATGTGCTTATGCAAATATCTTTTGGGTGAACGATGGAAAGTTATATACAACGAATAAAGATATTCTTTTTGGAATAACTCGTGAAACAGTTATTGAACTTGCTGATGATTGTAATTTTGAAGGTATGAAATATAAATCACTTTTAGGGGTTGATGAGGTGTTTATAACTCAAACAACCAGTGGAATATTACCTGTTACATCCATCGATGGTCATAAGATTGGAGGTGGTAGACCTGGGCCTATTACAAAAAAGCTTATGAAAAATTTTAGCAAGTTAGTATGGGCTAAGTAGTTTATTTACATTTTTTGCAAGTCTTACAGTTCTTTAAGTATTTCTTAGGGACTTTTGGCAGTCCCATTTTTTCTCGCAGTGCCAATCCAGTTTTTGTAATAGCTAAACCTCCTAAGGCTGTTTCGCGTATCCCAACATCCATCTTACAAGCAACATCCATCATAGCTTCAGTTACTTCATCCATTGGAACCTTGCTTCCAACACCAATAATTGTCATATCGGAAGCACTAATGGCAATACTTGCTCCCATTGCGTTTCTTTTTACACAAGGAACTTCTACAAGTCCTCCGAGTGGATCACATGCAAGGCCTAGCATACTTTTTAATGCCAGGGCGGATGCATTTATACATTCTTCTGGAGTACCACCTCTCATTTCTGTTAAGCCTGCTGCTGCCATTGCTGTTCCTACTCCAATCTCTGCTTGGCACCCAGCTTTTGCTGCAGAAAAACTACCACCATGCTTAAGTATTCCAATCCCAATTGCAGAAGCGGTAAATAATGCATTTAACATTTTTCTTTTACTTGATTTCATATGTTCAGATGCACTAAAGAGAACCCCAGGCACTACTCCTGCGCCCCCTGCAGTAGGAAAGGCTACAATGGTACCCATTCGTGCATTTTGTTCCGTTGTGGCAATTGCATAGCTCATTGCACGTACTGTAGTTTTACTATGGATCAATCTTTTCATTTTTCTTAATCCTTTATATATCTTGCGAGCATCACCATCAATAAATCCATATTTTGATGGTTTGGAGTTTTTTCTCCCTGCTCTTATCGCTTCCCACATTGTATCCCTAACTATCTTCATTTTGTTTCTTACCCAAGGTTTCTTTTTGTTAAAAAGCTCCATTTCTCGCAAAATAGCGATTTCAGAAATGGACTTTTTATGCTTATTGCACAGGGCAACTAATTCTTCACAATTATTAAATTGATAAGTCATGTTTCAAATTGGTGAGCAAATAGAGGGGCTAGTTTTTAAACAACTTTGTAAGTGCGCGAACAAATTCTATTCCAGGTATTTTTTCGAGTTCTAATACCTGTGGGAGCTTAAGAAAGAGTTCTTCAATACTGATGAATGTAACGGCATTTTTTTTGAAGGCAAAAGTTTGTGTATCGTGTATAGAAAATTTCCATTTCTTTAACTCAGCATATAATGGATTAAGTACGTTCTTATCATTATTGTGTCCGACAATGAGTGAAAAACATCTTCCAGCATTCGCTTCAAAGTCTACTGGTACGTCGTTGATGTATGTAATTATAATTTTACCTCCTCCGACCGAAGACCCAACAACACTCAATCTTCTCCCTCTTTTATTTAAGATAATTCGAACTGTATTTGGATGATGTTCTTTGGTTTCAAATTCAATTGGATAGAATTTATATTTTATTTTCTTCTTTTCAGCAATTTCAAAAGCATTTTTTATTTTAGGATCACTTGTCCACATCTTCATTACCCCAGCAAGAAGAGCTTTATCTGTTGCATGTCCTTTATACACAGTTGCAAAGGAACCATATAAATAAAACTTAACGTCAGTGGGTGTTCCTTTAAAAAGAGCACGTGAAATTTGGCCAATTTTGCAGGCACCAGCAGTATGAGAACTGCTAGGTCCAACCATTATTGGGCCTGCGACATCGAATATGGAAATAGGCATAAAGGGTCTGTTTATAAGTCATATGTAGTTTACCTAAATGGGATCTTATTGTCTATTTTAAATCTTGTTTTAAATTATCCATTTCCAATTTATAATGAAAACATGAACTTTGAGGAACCGAAAATTATGGGAATTTTAAATGTCACACCTGACTCATTCTCAGATGGAAGTCATGAATCAGTTACGAATTACGAGTTACGAATTACAAATATGATCAAGGAAGGGGCTGATATTATTGATGTAGGAGGGGAATCAACTGGTCCAGGTTCAAAAGATGTCAGCTTAGAAGAAGAAATGAATCGATTAAAGCCAGTCATTGATTATATTGAAAAGAATAAGCTAACAGATAAAACGATCTTTTCTATTGATACCTATAAAGCTCCGGTTGCTCGTTATGCATTAGAACATGGTTTTGAGATGGTTAATGATGTTACTGCCCTTCGGGGTGACGCTGATATGATTGATGTTTTATTAGAGTTTGAACCATTCATTGTTTTAATGTATTCCAAAGATAGCACTCCTCGTACATCAACCGAGGATCTTGAATATGATGACGTAATTGCCTCTATTAAGGTCTTTTTAATTAATCAGATTGTTGACCTGATAGATTCTGGGTTCCCGGAAGATAAAATTATTGTGGATCCTGGTATGGGAATGTTTGTTTCTTCTGATCCTAAATATAGTCATGAAATTTTAGAAAGACTTCCCGAGTTTAAACTTCTTGGTTATCCAGTTCTTGTTGGTATATCACGAAAATCATTTTTAGGAGGTGAGCTTGGAAGTAGGGATAAGCAATCTGCTGAACTTAGTTTTGAAGCATCTCAAAACGGAGCATCCATTGTAAGAATGCATGATGTTAAACGTATTAATAAATTGTTACATATTTGATTATTTGGTATTATCCATTATCATGCTTCCACAATTAACTCACCTACTATGTCTAATAAGATACAAATTGCCAAAGAATTCAAGTTTGACTCTGCTCATTTTTTGAAGGATTACCATGGAAAATGTGAAAACCTACATGGTCATACTTATAAAATGAGAGTTACTATTGAAGGAGAGAGACAGCCAAATGGCCTTGTAATGGATTTTGCTGAAATTAAGAAAATTGTTAATGAAGCAGTAGTTGATAAATGGGATCATGCGAATATTAATGATTCTTTAGAACATTCCACTGTTGAAAATATGTGTGTATGGGTGTGGGATGAAATAAAACCAAAACTAGCAGGTCTTGTAGAAATTCGAATTTGGGAAACAGAAGATTCTTTCGCCACTTATGCACCTCGTGATTAATTATTTATTATTCGTTTAAGGCGCGATAACGGTATCGCGCTTTCAGCTCTTTTATATGGAATCTATAGTTTATATATCACTCGGGTCAAATTTGGGAGATCGAAACCAAAATCTTGATAACGCTATAAGTAGTCTTAATGATCATGATAAAATTGAGGTTATTAACAATTCCTCTATTTATGAAACAGAGCCTGCTGATATGGATTCTGATCAGTTATTTTTAAATCAAGTAA
>Ga0307989_1001668_pt1 | contig 11530 bp, 9 predicted proteins | sample EllFjometagen185_FD_203164 | JGI IMG/M metagenome (GOLD analysis project Ga0307989, IMG submission 203164) | Marine microbial communities from Ellis Fjord, Antarctic Ocean - #185 | ecosystem: Environmental > Aquatic > Marine > Unclassified | place: Southern Ocean | collected 2014-10-08 | reverse complement strand
TTAATCGGGGCGAATGGTGCCGGTAAATCAACGACACTGATGTCAATTAGTGGTGTGGTTAGACCCCGGGCTGGTGAAATTTTCTTTAAGGGACAATCCATTCATGATATGAATTCAAACGATATTGTTAAACTTGGAATTTCCCAGGCGCCGGAAGGTCGGAGAATTTTTCCATATTTAACGGTATTAGAAAATCTGGATATGGGTGCTTTTTTGCGATCAGATAAGTTAGAAATACAAAAAGATTTTGAATATGTTTTTGATTTATTTCCAATTTTAAAAGATCGTCGCAGTCAAATCGGTGGAACCCTTAGTGGTGGTGAGCAGCAAATGTTGGCTATCTCCAGGGCTTTGATGGCAAGACCTAAATTGCTATTGCTGGATGAACCTTCATTGGGGCTGGCGCCACTAATAATGCAACAGATTTTTAGAATTATTAAAAAAATTAATCAGGAACATAATACTTCAATTTTTCTGGTCGAACAAAATGCCAAGCAGGCCTTGCAAGTAGCCCATAGGGGTTATGTTATGGAAAACGGACGGATTACTTTATCTGATGATGCAGATAAACTTCTGGATAACGACGCCGTTCAAAAAGCCTATTTAGGCATTTAATTATCTTTTTTGATACAGGGAAAAGCCTTTTCTGGATTGTTTCAGGAAAAGGCTTTTTTATTTTTATATGCCAGCTTTAAAAACAACAAAATTATCATTGATATCAAAGGCAATGATATACACGATGCCCATCTACCTTGGCTATGTTCCTATTGGATTTGCCTATGGTGTGTTGGCGTTGAAAACCGGTTTGTCTCCTGTCAATACAATATTGATGTCCATTATTGTTTTTGCCGGATCAGCTCAATTTGTTGCAGTCGGGTTATTTGCTCTGGGCCTAACCCCAGTTTCAGTGATTATGACAACCTTCATTGTCAATTTAAGACATCTGTTGATGTCTGCTTCCTTGTCGGTATTTTTTAAAAACTGGAATAATATTCAAAAAGCACTGTTTTCTTTTCATTTAACGGATGAAACTTTTGTATTGCATTCGGTAAAGTTCCCTAAGCGTAATTACTCCAAAACTGAGATTTTCACCACGAATATTTCAACCCAGATATCATGGATTTTTGGAACAGTACTTGGTGTGTTAGCCAGTGAATTGATTACTGATATTAAACCTTTTGCATTGGACTATGCTTTGGCAACAATGTTTATGGGGCTTCTAATTATCCAGCTTAAGAATTATATTCAATTGTTTGTTGCAATTATTTCCGGTACTCTGGCTGTTTGGTTTTTACTGGCTGGGTTGGATAAATGGAATGTCATACTCGCAATTATTATATCAGCAACAATTGGTGTATTGGTGGAAGAATGGATCAAGAAATAATATTTTATACCATGCTGGGAATGGCTGTTGTCACTTATATTCCAAGACTGTTACCTATAATGTTTTTAGCTTCCAGGTCCTTGCCTAATTATTTAATTAGGTGGCTCTCTTATGTGCCAATATCAGTATTGTCTGCCATGTTGCTACCGGAATTATTAATTAAACAGGATGCCGTAGATTTTAGTCTTAGTAACATTTTTTTATTAACTGCAGTGCCAACTTTATTAGTAGGCTGGTTAACTAAAAGTTTATATTTAACTGTATTGACCGGAATGTTTATTATTGCGGCCTATCGGTATTTTTATTAATCATTAGTGCTCTTTGGGATAGAACTAATTTCAAGATTAATAATGCTCCTTTAAATTTGATAAAAAGGTTCTATTTAATTGGTCGGGACTTCAGCGGTTAGTATAGGTATTGTTGCAACGATGTGTTTGTAGATAACCCGGTAATTCTAACAGAATGAAAATGCTGAAAAATAACAGATTTATGTTTGCTTATTTTGCTTAGGATGTTCAAGTTGCCACCGTTTAACTACTTTTTGGAGCGCTTGTTTTTGATTCGTTTTTTTGTACAGATAGACAAGGTACATGAATGTATCCCGATCGGTTTTAATTTTATAGGCACTCTCGAATAAAGTGATGGCTTTATTGAGGTTTTTCGTCTTTAGCTCTTTCTTCCCCTGTTGAATCAGTAGTTTTCGGGTTTCTTCCTGCTCTTTTTGCTTTTGGTTTGATTTAGTCGTAGTATATTCTTCTTTAATTTCATGCTCTTTGATATGGTTACCCTGCATTTTATAGGCTTTCATTGCTTTTAGTAATATATGCGGCGTGCGATCAATTTCTAAAGCATGTTCGTAATTTTCAGAGGCTGCTACAAATGTTCCAGTGTTGCAAAATTCGTCAGCGACGAAACAAAAATGATCCTGAAGTTTGAGCAGTTCATTCTGCGCTTCTTCATATTTTGGGTTTAATCGGACAGCATCTTTCAAGGGTTGAATCGCTTCATAAAATTTATTTAGTGATACCAATGTTTTGCCGATACCATAAAGAAGTTCGATATTATCTGTTTCAAGTGATGCCAGTCTGTACAATTTCAGTGCTGCACTTAATTTTCCCAGGCTATATTTTTTATCTGCGAGATCAATAATTTCAGATAAATGGCAGGCACCTTCCATTTCACTCAGTATAGAAGCACCCTTAATTAAAAAAACCAGAGACAATAATCTGTTTCCAATACGATGATAGTAGATACCTATATTAATATTGAAATAGCGATCATTTGGATCCCTGGATAAAATATCTTTAAATATAGCTATTTCGTCATCATTTTCATTTAGCAAAAAATGTGTAATTGAGATAATCATATCCAGATATCGAAATGAGTATTGTTCCGTTTTAAGCTTCACAAATACATCTAATGCCATCTGCAGGTTTTTCGTCGTTGAATCTGTTTTATCATCTTCATTGTCTTTATCAATTAAAGTTTCTCGTTCAAGTAATACATAAAGCCCAAGATTTAAGACCCCCCATAAAAATTCATCCTTTTCTTCAAATGAGAGTCGATTCCAATCATGTTCCAGGGATTCTTTAAGAAGAACGATGACATCAGTACATGATTCTTCAATTTTAGAACTGCCAATCAGTTTTTTTCTAATATCCTCTATCAAGTGATCAGTACTTGCTATCGCTGCTGTTGTTTCTTTGAGCTCTTTTTCCAGAATCATTTCCTGCATTTTTTCTACTTTTTTAAAAAAATGCTTTTTATTAAGTGCTTCAGTTAAATGTCCCAGAAGCTCCTGATCCCTTGGATAGTCTGATTTTGGAAAGATGAAATTATCAACATTGATATATTTATCGACCAGTTTTCTTATTTCCTGATCAAAGACAGGCACTTTAGCGATACTGGCGGCCAGGTTTAAGAAAGCTGTGTCATCCTTTTTATTGAGAGAAAATGCTCGTTTATAGAATTCATTCGCTTTTTTACTATCACCGTTTAGCCGGGATAAATTTCCCAGATGATTGGTGAAGACATAGGTCTTTTTTTGATTTTGATAAAGAACATTGCCAATAGTAATCGACTCTTTTATTAGTTTTTGGCTATCGAAGGCTTTAAATTTTGCTTTAAGGAGTGATAAGGCCGTTTCTGGGTCATGTTGAACCCCCAATTCAAATTCTTTAGACGCTCGTCCAAATTTTTGATTTTTAAGGAATTCCAGGCCCTTATCCACAGCTTCTTTAGCAAGTTGTAGACTTTTAGTTTTTTTCTTGTCCGTAAAATAATTCAGCATCTATTTTAACCGCACAACTTAATTAGTTGATATATTTTCGTAGTGTATTTTTGATTTCACATCTTTTTTTGTTTGTATGATAGGCATGATAGGTATTGGTAGTCAAGAATTGATGACTGAATTTAGATTTGAAAACAAATTGTAAAATATGGTACTATTCTTGTTTTGAGACTTACTATTGGATTGTATTGTTGCAAGGATTTCTTTAGCGACAACTATTATTACTGCGCTTTTAGGTGGAATAAGATAATGATCCTCACGGAAAACTAATTCTTTATTTATTTTAACCATAAAAACCGTTCCCTATGGGGGCGGTTTTTAATTTTAAGTGATCAAAGGATAATTATAGTTCTCAAATGAATATCATAATTACTTTTTAGGTTTAATTCACGATTTTTTTCACTGTTTGCAACATTTTCATTCATCTTTGATAAAATGAAAATAGCGGCAATGAATTGCCTTTGAGGGTATACAGATTTATGAGCTTGGATTTCTAATTCACCGTTTACTATAAACAGGTTCTATTCAAAAAAAAGTTCTTGTAACGGTTCTTAAATCCGATATAATACAAACAAAATTACCCCTCTCCAATCTTAGTTTAACCTTATTCTAGGAGAAGAAAATGAACTATAAAGGTAGAAGAAGTAAAAAATTTTCCTCATTTCAACCAAATCGAATCACGGTATCTAGTGCTGTTAATGAGTTTTTGAAAAATGGTGGAAAAATAACAAAAGTTGATTCTATTAGTGAATCTTTTAAAGATTTTACTGCCCAGAAAGAACTGCCTGCTGTTGTTGATGCTTTTTTAATGGGAGAAACCGTTTTTTAGACAACACTCATTTCAACAGGATTAATTATGGAAAGTTATTAGACGTGCTGCAAATGCTTCTTTGAAGTGTAAAGAGTAAAAAGCACGTCTATATCTATTAATGTTTTCTGCTTCACTTTTCCCTTCCCTAGAAAAAATAGATTTCATTTTGTCCAATCCGATATTAGTAATACCCCTGAAAATTAAGGTACACATAAATGGATGGAATTAATTATTTTGAACAAATAATTAAAAATTTATCGCTGATCATCAATCATTCATACTAATCCGATAGCTCTTTCAAAATTTTTCAAAAAATTCTAAATTTCTTAACATATTTTAATTAAAATGATAAGAAAGGTAAATGATCATTGAATTTCTGGGATATTTCAATATGATTCTTTACCCTGAGCGACGTCTAAGTGTTCAGTGCTCGGTAAACTAAAATATAAGAGGACAGCATGAAATGGTTTTACAATTTTAGGTTAACCATAAAATTATCAATATCTTTTACGATTGTTGCCGTGATTTTAATTGTAGTTGGTGGGAAAGGTCTTTTGAATACTTATAATATGGCCAAGTTATCTGAGAGTCTGTATAAAAAAAATTTCTTACCCAGCATGGAAATCAATAAATTGAATCGCTTGTTTTATGAATATCGTCTGCTACTTTTTCAGCACATTGGTGATTCTGAAAATAGTCAGTCCGAAGCCAATGAAAAAATGATTATTTTGAAAACTCAGGAAATTGACAATTTTCTGACTGAAAAGGAAAAATTGGTCAGTGATAATCAAAATTTTAATTTCGAAGAATTGAAAAAACAGTGGGGAGTGCTTAAAAAAGATACAGATCTCATTGTAAGAATGAGTTTGGATTACCTCAAAAACGGCGCTTTTGATAAATCCCAGGAGACGAATAAGGACTACTTTCAGGATATTAATTCCACGCTCTTGCGATGGAGTAGTATTATGGAGAAAAATTCAAAAACAGATTTTGAAATGGTCGATGTTATTCAGAAAGATTCTTTTTATTTCATGTTAATCCTTGTCATTGGTGGAGTATTGATCGGCTTTATTTTAATGATCTGGATTTCCCGTATTATTTCTAAACCGATCCTTACCTTAACTGAATTTGTAATCAGAATGACAAAAAGTGGTGATTTCTCGAAAACCATTGATCAAACCAGTAAGGATGAAATAGGGCAATCCATTGCCGGACTTAATCAATTGACTGAATCTTTAAGATCAGCTTTTAAAAATATCAATGAAGTTATGTCTGCGGTCGCAAGGGGAGATTTGATTCAACGGATTACAGAGACTTATTCCGGTGAAATACAAGAGCTACGTGCCAACATCAATAAATCCATCGATATGCTCAGTGAAAGTATTAGGGAGAGTAAGTTAAGAAGTGAACAGGTTAATTTCAGTGCTAATGCACTTTCCAAAACAGCCTTGAGCCTTTCCAGTGGTGCATCAGAACAAGCTGCTAGCCTGGAAGAGATCGCATCCTCCATGGATGAGATTGGATTTAGGGCAAAAACCAATAATAAAAATGCTTCTAAAGCGCAAACACTTAGCAATCAAACTCTGGAAGAGGTTAGAAACGGTACTTCCCAAATGGAGAATATGCTGCTGTCCATGAGAGAAATCGATCAAACCAGTACCAACGTAACCAAAGTCATAAAAGTAATAGAAGAAATTGCTTTTCAAACTAATTTACTGGCTTTAAATGCGGCTGTAGAAGCTGCCAGAGCTGGTAAATATGGAAAAGGTTTTGCTGTTGTGGCAGATGAAGTCAGAAATTTGGCTGAAAGAAGTGCCGAGGCTGCCAAAAATACCAATGAGTTGATTGAAAATTCAGTTAAAGAAGTAGAAAACGGTGTCTTAAAGGCAGATCAGACTGCTGCTGTTTTGAAAGAAATAAGTAATGATGTGAATCAGGTAAATGAATTGGTAGGCGAAATTTCAGCGGCCTCACAGGAGCAAACCTCAGGTATCGATGAAGTAAACCGTAGTTTGGTTCAAATGAATAATATTGTTCAACAAAATTCATCAATTGCAGAGGAGACAGCTTCTTCATCTGAGGAATTAAAAGATCAATCAACGCAATTGCAAATGATTCTGAGTAGGTTTGTGATTTTACGAAGAAATAGTCCTCCCAGGCAAAGGACAATCGAGGAATCATTAATTCCGGAATCAAAAAATGATTACTTGTTGGAAAGTCAATCCAATGCTACACCCCGTCATCCTCAATTAAAACTTGAAAAAGAGCCTCAGGATCCAAATCGAATTATAGATTTGGAGGACGATGACTATTATACGAATATCAGTTAGAAGGACTTTACAGGGGGTAATATTGTCAGCCAATAAGAATGTTGTTGCTTATATATCGTTCTTATAGTTCCCCATGGTATAAAATTATCTGAATATCACATACATTTGTGTTTGTTGGACCTGTCTTGAATAGCTGGTCGAATTGTTCAAAAAACCGATAGGAATCATTTTCCTTGAGGTACCAAGCGATATCTAAATCCATTTTTTTCGATTTTTCCAGTATCTCACTACAAGCAAAAGCCCCAGCAGCATCAGTTGGACCATCGTTACCATCTGTGCCGGCTGACATAAAATAGAGTCGATCCGTAAAAACAGGGCTCAGGGACATTAAATATAAAAAACATAATGCCAAATGTTGATTTCGGCCACCCTTACCATCTCCTGTAATTCTGACGGTTGTTTCTCCTCCGGTGATAAAACATAAGTTCTTTTTGGGAAATTCTTTAATTTTACGATGAGTATCCTGGAACAACCATAAGGCAGCATCTTCAACATCACCAGTTATGTATCCATTGCTAATTTCAGCGGAATAACCAAGTAGCTCTGCTTTATTTCTGGCATCGACCAAACAGTCGTAATTATTTGCGATGACGATATTTGAAACCTTATTAAATAATTGGTCCTTGCTACCAGGAGTTTCAGGAATAACACCATGTAAACCGTATTGCAGAAGTTTATTGGTATCTTCTGATAGTTGATTCTCTAAGTTATATCGATTTAAGATTTCTTTTACTTCCAGGTAAGTACTGGGGTCAGGTACTGTTGTTCCTGATGCGATAACATCAAGAGGATCACCAATAATATCCGATAGAATCAGTGAAATTATTGTGGCAGGGGCTATTGCTTGCGCTAGACGACCGCCTTTAATTGAGGAAAGATGTTTTCTAACACAATTGATTTCCTGTATACTTGCGCCACATTTCAACAATAAACCCGTCAAGTGTTGTTTATCCTTTAGACTTAATTGAATTTTTGGATCTGAAGCGCAATAAGGAGAAGCTACCAGCGCAGATCCACCACCTGAAATTAAAACCAGTACCAAGGTTTTAGAGTCATAATCACTCACTTTATTCAATATGCGAGCAGCGGCTGTTTCACTATTCTTATCCGGGATAGGATGGCCAGCTTCAATCGTTTCGATAATAGATAAATCTTCAGTATGGCCGTATTTAACGGATATTAATCCGGAATCAATTCTACCTGAGAAAACTGCTTCCACAGCTTTTGCCATCTTAGCAGTGGCTTTGCCAAATCCAATGACGACTATTTTAGGAAAAGGTGTCAAATCAAATTGAAATATCTTCTCACTATTTTGAATGGTTAGTATATCCTGATCGATGTTAATTGAATCAATGATGATTTGATAGGGGTCAACAGCTTGAATACCTGAGAAATAGATATCTTTTAAATGTTGAATTTGCCGGGAGGTCATTTTACCTGTTTTATGATTTGTTGTTTTCCTTTTTTTTAATATATTCCGCTTCCTGGGTTCTTTCTGCTATAACAGATTTTATGTTATTGAGTTTTCTTAAAATCTTCATTAATTGATCGGCATCGCTTACCCGCATGGTAATATCCTGATGTGTGACATTGTTGATTAAGCGGAGGTTGTTTTGTAATAATTCAATATCATAACCAGCCAGAATTTTAGTAATATTCAAAGTGGTTTTGATTTTATTATCAAATTGTAGATTGATTCTAACCGGTAGTTTTTCGGTCATGTTTTTTGACCATTCAACTTGTATCAGTTTGCTGGGGTTTATTATTTGAGATCGGATATTGATGCAATCAACCAGATGAATTGATATTCCTTTTCCAGGGGTCACAGCACCTATTATTTCATCACCCTTAACCGGTAAACAACACTTTGCATAATGCATGATCATATCTGTGTCATTTAATCCTGCTATTTCAACACCCTCTGGTTTTTTCCGCTTAAAAGGTTTGACCAAGGTGCGTTTGATTAAATTACCTTTTTGGGATGTTTTTTCCTCACCCGTGATAAATAGATTGAAAATTGAGAGATCCAGTGTTCCAAAGCCAATCTGGGAATAAAATGATTCAAGGGATTTTAATTGATGTTGGTTAATAAATGTATCCATTTTTTCAGAATTCTCTACTAAATCGATATCCGACTTATGTTTATAAAGGAAATCTGAAAACATTTCTCGTCCGAGCTTAATTGATTGTTTTTTTTCTCTCTTCCGTAAAAAAGTTTTAATATGTGATAAAGCCTTAGATGTTGTGGCAATATTTAGCCATTCCATTTGAGGTTGTTGTGACTCCAGTGTCAGGACTGTTATTTTATCGCCGTGTTTAACGACGGTGTTTAAGGGGCGATTTTTACCGTTAATCTGAGCGCTGACACAGGTATTCCCAATTTCACTATGGATGGCATAAGCAAAATCGAGGAGTGTTGCATTTTTAGGCAATTTGATAATTTTACCCTTTGGTGAAAAGGCATATACGAAATCAGAGTATAATTCCCGGGTAAAGATCTCTAATGATTCTTTTGGGTCGCTGGTAATATTCAAACTGTTACCCAGTTCTTGTAACCAGGCGGTTTTTTCGTCTTCCTGAGCCGTAACCTTTATATTGGCTTTATATTCCCAGTGGGCTGCGACACCTCTGACGGCGATGCTATTCATTTCCTTGGAGCGAATCTGAATTTCGAAAGACTGACCCAAATTACCAACAATCTGTGTATGAAGTGATTGGTAACCATTCGGTTTTGGAAAAGAGATATAATCTTTATAAGTGCCGGAAATTGATTTGTAGTTACTACTAATTAATCCTAATACTTCATAGCATTCACTTTCGGAATTAACGATGATTCTGAGACCTAATAAGTCATGTAAATGTTTATAGTCGACACCATATCTGACCGATTTCAAGAACAGTGAATAGCGGTGTTTTATTCTACCTTTAATATATCCATCGATATTTTTATCCGCCATTAATTGTTGAGCTTCATCAGTGAGTCTTTCAATTGAAGCTTGATGTTTTTCCCTATTGTCATCTAAGAATTGTGTTATCTTTTTATGTTCACGGGATTTAATGTAAGAAAAACATAGATCTTCAAGTTCTACTTTAATATGGGACAACCCGAGGCGCTCAGCAATCGGGCTATAGGTATCCAGAGTTGCCTGAGCAATTTTTTTTGCAGAAGTATTAAAAAGTCTGTTTAAGTGTCGCATTTGTACGAGGCGAACGGCCAGATTCACAAAAAGAATTCGCATATCTTTGGATGTGGCAAAAACCATCTGGCGCATATTTTCAACAATATCTTCATCTTGATGTGTCGTGTTGGTAATCATGTTGATGGAGTGGACACCTAAGACGACTTTAGCGGTTTCGTCGCCCATTGCGCTCTGTAATTCTTCCAGAGATATTTTTCCCTCTACCAGTATACCATGTAATAACCCTGCGATGATGCTTTGAATATCCAGTCTTAGATTGATCAGTACTTTGGCTGTTTCCATTGCATATTCCAAATAGGAGCTACCCAGAATCTTAAAATAACTTTGGGTTTTTGCCGCTAAAATATATGCAATTTGAAGTGGAGCAGTATCAACCTGACCTTTGGTATACTCTTTAAATTCACTGATGATATTTTCAATTCGGATCATAAAAATGGTCTGGCAAGTGATGGTCGATGAGATCAATCTAATGTGACTAAATTTCTATCACTCTAGTCTAATTTGAGGATATTGGAAATAATATTCTTTATTCTTTCCTTATTGTCAGGTGTGGATTGGAGGGTTAGCTCTTTTAGGATGCTTTCAATATCTGGAGTTGAGCTTTTTGTTAATTGGAAATGTTTTTTAATAATAATACTTAATAGAGAATCAACAGCAGTTTCCAGATCATTATTTTCAATTGAATAGTGATATCGAGCTTTATAAGAAAGCTCTTTTTCAGCTTGTCCTAAACGCTTTTTTAATGATTCGGTGGATTCCGTTCCCCGGTTTGATAAACGTTCTTTTAAAATTTCCAAAGAAGGTGGTGTAATAAAAATATATGTAGCCTCAATCTCTTTTTTCTCCATTAACTGGAGGGTTCCCTGGACATCAATATCGAGAACAATAATATCTCCAGGTTGTTGATTTTCTAATATGGCGGACTTAGACGTTCCATAATAGTTTCCAAATACCTCTGCCCATTCTATAAAATCCTGATCTTCTATCCTTTTTTTAAAGGCTTCCTGGCTAATGAAGAAATAATCGACACCATTTTTTTCGCCTGATCTGGGTGATCTGGTGGTACAAGACACTGATAAGGTTAAAGCTGGTAGAATTTCCTTGGCTCTTGAGAATACAGAAGTTTTACCCGTTCCACTGGGGGCCGATATTATAAATAGTTTAGGGGAGTCTGCTTTCATATTTTTGATAAAGCTATGCTTAGATTTTCAGGCAGGCGAGGGATGTGAATAACTAATTACCCGTAAAAGTAGGTAATTAGTTAATTTATGCGATGACAACTTCAATTTCGTGATTGAGTGAAACACTTAAAGAATTTTTTATAAAATTCAATGTGCCGGTTGTACTACTTGGGCATCCACTGCATGCGCCTTGGTAATTGATAAATACTTTATCACCTTCAATACGCTCCAGTGTCAATCCACCACCGTCAGCAGCTAATGCAGGTCTTACTTGCTCATTCAACACAAGTTCAATTTTTTCTGACCATTCTTCTTCAGGAAAGTCTTTTAGAAA
>Ga0307989_1001667_pt1 | contig 11530 bp, 15 predicted proteins | sample EllFjometagen185_FD_203164 | JGI IMG/M metagenome (GOLD analysis project Ga0307989, IMG submission 203164) | Marine microbial communities from Ellis Fjord, Antarctic Ocean - #185 | ecosystem: Environmental > Aquatic > Marine > Unclassified | place: Southern Ocean | collected 2014-10-08 | reverse complement strand
AGTTACTTCCCACTCTTCCACATGACCACCTGCTTTGCAGTCATAGCACTCCCATGTACCGAGCTGCATGTCCCAATTACGGTCTTTACAGTTGGGGCAGGCCTTAGGCGCGCTAAGGGCGCTCATCCATATATGGTGGCAAAAACAGCAGGTGTGCTGTCTTTTAGGTTGGTAAGGTAGAGACCAGTGTCTGCTGTGACAAGCTGGGCAGGTTTGCGGCTTCGCTTTTTTACCATCCCAATTGCAGCCGCACTGGTTACAATGAAGTGGGTGCGTTGGTGCATGGGGTGTATTCCAGAGACGACTCTTGCAGTCCGGGCAAGCCTTAGGCTCTGCGACGAGGCCATACCAAGCGTTCCCACAACGTAAGCATTTGTGAGGGATAAGTTCTTGCAGTTCTTTACCCATAAAAAAACTCCTTTTTAAATTAAAAGTTATGTTACATCTAAGCGTAATTGAAGCTCTCAACAAAGTCAAGCAAAGAATATTTGAAAAGGCCATGTTTTTACTGTGTTCCACAAAACAACAAATGGGCGAGTTGGATTTTAACGGCAGAAACCATTTTCTGAACTCGCCGCTCTGAAACCATTATTAATAAAGAGTTTTAACAAAATAGTGTCGCTACGGAGCTATATATATATAATATTGGTATTATATTATTTTTATACTTGTAAGTGTATATTATAGATAGAGAGTATTTACTTCTATGGATATATGGCGCAGTGTTGTAATGGAATATCAATCCGAAAAAACCGACTTTTTACTTAAACCGTTGGTATTAAATGCTATAGGTAACGGCGAGTTCAGAAATGGTGTTTATGCTGTATCTCGATAAAAAGTAAAATTTGGGGTTAGTGGGTGTTTTTGGAGGTACAGAAAGATACAGAGAGATACAGAGAGATACAGAGATAGAGAGATAGAGATACAGATAGAGAGATAGAGATACAGAACGAGATACAGAGCTGAAATGTTTCACGGGGAAAAGCACTGTTTTTAGGGTGTTTCATGTTTTTATGTTGACAAGTACTTTCATACTGTTTAAAATTATATAAATTGAAATATTAATATTTTAAAGGGTTTATATGGGAGATCCCGAAAATCCAGAGCAGAAAGTTGAGTTTGAAAGGAATGCTGTGCCTGCCCCACCTATTAATTCTACTAAAGGTATGTACTCTGGGCTGAAAGGTAAGCAAGGTGCGTGGCTGCGTGCCTATCTGAACGAAGCAAACCCTATAACTTTTATGAATAAACGCAGATCTGCGGAGGCTGCTGGGTATAATTACAGGACTACAGATACGCTGTCAGCAATAGGAAATCAAAACTATCGCAAGCTTCAGCAACGCATCCTACTCTGGCTTGACGAGGTTGGACTGAGTGAAGCGAGCATCAAAAGAAAGATACATAATCTTGCTCACGCAAAGAAAACAAAATTCTTTCATCGGCATGGTGTAATTACAGAGACGGTGGAGGTGGAAGCGCTTGATATACAGGCAAAGATGCTTAAGTTGGCTGCTGACATCCAAGGACATAAAGCTCCTGAGAAGCATGAAATAACAGGTCCTAATGGCACGGACCTCAAATGGGCAGTGGAGTTTGTGAAGCCGGGAGATGATAAAGATGCCTAAGATCCAACTCCCTGCAAGCTTTGAGCGTGTTATGCGCTCTAAATGTAAGTTTATTGTTGTTATTGGCGGCCGTGGTTCCGGGAAATCAGAATCGATGGGGCGTATGTTACCTATGCGGTGCCAGACAGAAAAAGCAGATATACTGTGTGGTAGAGAGTACCAGAACACAATTGATGATTCTGTCCATAAACTTATAAAAGAAATTTTGGAAAAAGAAAATGTTTCTGGGTTCCGGATAACAGATAAGAAGATTGATTGTTTGACTGGAGGTAACTTCAGATATAAAGGTTTTGCCAAAAATCCAGAGAATGTTAAATCAGCTCAGGGCTTTAAGTATAGTTGGATTGAAGAGGCGCAATCACTCAGCCAGCAATCAATTGATGATTTGCTTCCGACTATCCGTGCAAGTGAGTCGCAGCTTTTCTTTACCGGCAATCCGGGCGCCAGCACAGATCCCTTCTCAAAAAGATTTATAACTCCTTACCTGCAGCACTTATTGCGGGACGGTTATTATGAGGATGATCTCCATCTGATTGTCTTTATGAATTGGAGAGATAACCCCTGGCATAAAGAGTTGGAACCACAGCGCCTGTGGGATAAAGAACACCTGTCAGATGCAAAGTACTCTCATATTTGGGAAGGGGATTTTAGTGATGAGATAGATGATGCCATCATTAAAGCCGAATGGTTTGACAGCTGTGTTGACGCACATCTTGAGATTCCGTTCCCGATCAGGGGATCTGAGTTTGTGGCCCACGATCCTGCGGACAGCGGCGACGCCAGAGGGTTGGTGCACCGCCATGGCTCTTTAATCAAGGAAGCACTGTCAAATGTTACCGGAGATGTTAACGAGGCCTGCGACTGGGCCACAGATTACACAATTGCTGTAAGGGCAAATCATTTCATTTGGGATGGGGTTGGTATAGGACTTTCTTTAAAACGGCAAATAAACGAAGCTTTTAATGGTCGTAACATCACTGCAACGATGTTCATGGGGTCAAGGTCACCTGAGTTCCCAAAACAGAAGTATGAGCCTGTTGAGGGTGAGAGAAATTCAACAAAGCAGAAACTCACAAACCTTCAACTGTTTAAGAATTTAAGATCCCAGAGATATTGGATGCTCCGGGACAGAGTTTATAATACACACCTGGCAGTAACAAAACGAATATTTACACCAGCTGAGAAGATGATATCATTTTCCAGTAAAATAACGGAGATCCGTACGTTAAGATCTGAGCTATGCAGGATTCCCCGCAAGAAGAACACCGCTGATATGATCCAGATTATGTCCAAGGAAGATATGAAGAAGCTTGGTATCAGCAGTCCTAATCTTTCGGACAGCGCAACAATGTCGTTGCACACACCTGTGAATCTCAGCTATATGGCGTCGGCTCCAGAACCAGAAGCGGAGGCAGCGTACTGATGGGAGCACCAATAATTGATTATATGTCCAACCTGAACACAGCAAACGATAAAGCTCGGGAGGTTGCGTATGGCAACATGATCAAGCATTTTGGTTATTTGCCTGTGTACGGACCGACGATGTTAGACGTTGAGACAGGACAAAATTTGTTAAAGTACTTGACAGAAGAGTTTCCAGGGTATAAATGGGTGATAGAGGTCCGAGACACAATTGTCACGGTCATAAATGAGACACTTGCTCCAGATTGGGGGTTCAGAGTGAAAGAGGGGTTGCTTGATAACGACGGAAAAACGATAAGGTTGATGGCTGGAGAACTCCTCGAAAGGTATGGAGTTAGCCGTGCAGCAGCCGATCAGGTCGAACTGGATGCATTGCCTCGAGATGCTCGTGGAAATATTAAGAGGGCGATATGAGAGACGAACCAAAACTTGAAGGCGATGATAGTGTAATTAAGGTCCCAGACAACGAGGATCCAGGTACAGACTGGTTGAAGCTTGCCAAAACGATGTATGACACCAGCACAGATTATCTGAATGTAAACTTCCGAAAACAGTTTGCCAAGAACCTTGCAAACTTCCAATCTAAACACCCGGAAGGCTCTAAATACCACACATCTGCTTACAACAACAGATCAAGATTGTTCCGACCTAAAACCAGAATAGCAGTGCGGAAGAATGAGGCAGCCCTTGCGGCGGCGCTGTTCTCCTCCACAGATTCGGTGTCTGTTCTTGCAGAAGACTCAGACGACCCACAGAAAAGAACTGATGCAGCTTACTGGCACGAGGTGCTGAACTACAGGCTGGACAAGACTATTCCATGGTTCAAGCTTGCAGTTGGTGCGTTCCAGAAAGCATCAATAAATGGTTTTATTATTTCTAAACAAGTTTGGGAGTATGAGGAGTATGTATCCGGAGAATCTCCGATGCCGAATCCTGCTGACTCATCCAAACCAATGATTGATGACAGCACAGGTAAGCCCATCATGCGCCCGGAAATGAGTGTGTTGAAGGATCGCCCTGTGATAAAACTCCTGGAAGCAGAGAATTTTCGTTTTGATTCTGCTTGTGACTGGACAGATCCAATCAACTCAAGCCCATATCTGATCGAGTGCATCCCGATGTATGTGATAGATATCCGGGATAAGATGGACAGCATTGATCCTAACACCGGAGAGCCTGAGTGGAAACCTTACTCAGATGCAGAGATCATCGCTTCAGGCACACTTGAGATAGGTGAAAAAAAGAAAGATGGAAAAGAAGGTGAAGAGAGCGGAGCCACCACAGAGCTTGAGGTTAATGATTACAAGATTGTCTGGGTATGTGAGATAATTGTAAAACGTGGCGGTGAGGATCTTATTTATTACACACTTGGAACGAAGCGCCTGCTTACAGAACCGGAACCAATTAAAGATGTTTATAAGCTTGGCCACAGGCCGTTTGTTTTTGGGACCACAATCATCGAAGCCCATAAAGCAATCCCAGCAAGCGCTATACAGCTCGGTGAAAGCCTCCAGGCGGAAGCCAATGATGTTACAAATCAGCGCAGAGATAACGTAAAGCTCATACTTAACAGCCGAAAAATAGCCCTTAGAGACGCGAACACAGATCTTGCTGCGTTGCAGCGCAGTGTTCCTGGCGGTGTTGTTCTTACGGATGATATAGATTCTGTGAAACCGGAGATGACCCCGGATGTCACAAGCTCATCTTATGCAGATCAGGACCGGATAGATAATGATCTTGATGATATCAATGGAGTTTTCAATGCAGGCTCTGTGGCAAACAGCAGATCCCTGGGTGAGACAGTTGGTGGAATTGAGAAAGTCAGCGAGAGCGCAGATAAAGATACAGAATATATCCTCAGAACTTTTGTGGAGACCTGGGTAGAACCAGTGCTGAAGCAGCTCATTGATCTTGAGCAAGGTTATGAGGATGATGATCATATAAAGAAAATCGCTACCAAGGGGCTGCAGAAGTCTGAGGAAAAACGCACTGCCAAAATGCCTCCGCCTCAAACTGGGGCAGCCCCACCTCCGGGTGGACCACCAGAGCAAGCTCCTCAAGCTCCTCAAGCTCCTGAGGAGATGAAGCTCCACGAGCCGTCCAAGGAGCCCCAGAACATTGATGTCAAAGTTAATGTTGGTTTTGGGAACTTGAACCCGGATCAGAGAGTCAAGAGAATCATGTCAGGTCTCAAGATTATGGCAGAGATTGCTCCGTGGCTCATGGCTGGGCTGGACACAGAGATGGTGGCAGATCAGATCTTCAGCGCGATGGGACATAAGAACGGTGGAAGTTTCTTCACATCGTTTGAAAGACCAGAGCCCCAGGGAGATCCGGAAGCAGAGCTTGCAGCCAAAGAACTTCAGATTAAAGAAGCCAAGATGCAGAGCGACGCACAGCTTGACGGCGCGAGGATCCAGCTGGATGCTCAGGTTAAAGAGCAGACACTTGTTATGCAGTATGAGCTCGGTATGGCCAAAATTGCCTCAGATGAGGGAGTCACAATGCAAAAGCTTTACACCGACCTTGGTATTGCAAGAGAGAAGATTGATGTGGACTGGGCCAAGATTGATGTGGACAGAGAGATCAAAGGTGCAATAAACATGACCAGACTCGCAGATGTGGAGAATAAAGCAGAAGAGCTGCAGTTCAAGAAAACATCAGGAAGGGATGGAATATGATCGACGAGCAAAAAGAACACCAGAAGTTAGTGCAGCAGGCCAATATTGGCACTGACTGCGCTTCGTTCCTCACCACACCGGTGGGAGCATACCTTCTGAAGAGCGCAGAGGATGATGAGATGATGGCTTTGCGCAAGTTAGCTAAAGCCGACATCCACAATATAGAATTATTAACTAAGTTGCAGATTGAAGCTGCTGTGCCGCGACGCTTTCTTCAGTTTTTGAATGAAGCCATCACAACAGGCAAACAGGCTCAATTTGCGTTAACACCAGAAAACTAAGGAGTTTAGAATGACTACAAAAGAAGCCACCCCGAAAATGGGCGTTTCAAAGAGAGAATCTGACATGGAAGACCTTCTTCAACGAAGGGAGTCCGAGGAGGGGCACGATGAAGAAATTTTGGATGAAGGTTTGGACAGCGGCGAAGCCAATGTTGAAGAAATTGTTGATCCAGAGATTGACAAAGAAGTAGATGTAGCAGAGGACTTACTCATCTTCACAACAGATAAGGGAGATGAATATAAGGTCCCGAAAAGCGCATCCACAAAATTAAAGATTAATGGGGAGGAGGTTGTCACTCCAGCAGATAAGATAGTCAGTCGCTACCAAAAAGGCGCGGCAGGTGACCAAAAACTGCAGACAGCTAATGACCTAAAGAAGGATCTTGACATAAGAGAAGCTGATCTCTCAGGTAGAGAACAGAACTTTTTTGATCAGGTAGAAAAAGCCAAACAGCAGAACCTGGACGGTGATCTATCTCAGGACGATTACGCAGAGAAGGTTAAGCAGTTGGTGACGGCTGTGGTTGATGCGGATGAGGACGCAGCGGTTGAGCTGTTTTCCTCTATTTACAAACCGCCGGCACAGACGGGAGCCATTGATGAAGTTGCGCTCACAAACAAATTTGTTAAACTTCTCGATGATCGGGAAGAAGCAAAGGTCGCAAAAGCCTACACAGCAGAGCTGAGCAAGGCACAGACCAGGTTCGCAACAGACTATTCCGAGCTGTATAAGGACGAGAGGTTATATGCATTGGTGGATGGTGAAACGGCTAAGATCGCTGAAGCTAAACCAATGGCAACTCCTTGGGAGATTATCTCCGAGGCAGCAGAGAACATCAAAAAATGGCAAGGTGTAAAGACAGACCCGGGCAGAAAACCTAAAAAGAAAACTCCTACCCCAGCGGGCGGAAAAGTTCCATTAGGCGAGGACCCGAAGGAAGAGACCAGAGCAGATATTATTAACAGTATACGAGTTGCTCGAGGGCAGCCCGCACTATAAAAAAGAGGTTTTATTATGAGTGGACAATTATGGGGAACTAACAGTTTGGGTGGATACGCATACTCAGACAAACTTTCGAAAGAGCTGCGTACTGCGGTTCAGCCTGGGCTAAGGTTTCGCCAATTCTGCGACATCAAAGACCCGGAAGCACAAGATCGACACAAAGGTGCCAATTTTCATTGGAATGTTTACAGTGATGTAGAAACAGCAGGAGGTACGATCTCCGAAGATGAGGTAATGCCTGAAACCAACTTTACAATCACACAGGGGACCATGACAATTACTGAGTATGGTAACAGCGTCCCTTACACAGGCATCTTAGATGACCTTTCAGAACAACCGATAAAAGAAATTATCCATAAAGTTCTGAAGAATGATTGTAAAAAAGCGCTTGACGGCGCAGCACATGATCAGTTTAACTTGACTCCTTTGAGAGTTGTGCCTACAGCTGGAACTAACACTTCTGCAGTGACGCTGACTACCAACGGAACAGCGACACTGACAAACGACGTAGCACTTGGAAAAGAGCATGTTAAAACTATAATCGACACCATGAAGGAAAGAAATATCCCTCAACATCGGGGGGCTTTGGCTGCGTAAGCGCCATCGAAAAACTGCATGAATTGCTGGGACACCCTAAAGACCAAACACTACAACGTAAAGCGTGAGCTTAAGCGTGACAGTTCAAAAAGTTTTGGTATGTACAATGGGCAATCAGCAGCGAAGAACATTAACTTTTTTGAGGTCTCTAACTTGACAACGAAGTTTTTCACAAAGGATAGCATCTTCGGCGGTATATGTTCTACCTCTGCCGGGAGCAACATTATCTTCATAGTGGAGGCACAAAGCCGCTTCGTCTTTTTTACAGATCAAGTAGGGCAGCAGCAAACGAATGAGCTCAGCGGCTGGCCCGTTACGCCACACAAGTTTGTAGCAAATTCTACCAGAAGGCAAGGTTTTATCTTTTTGAAAGTTGCGATTAGTTACTTGTGCCATAAGCTCCAAAGGCTCTCTGTCACACATACTGATCTCTACAACACAGCGATATTGTACGCCGATAGGGCTGAGACGGCTTTTATACTTTTCGATTCTAAAACAACCCTCTCCATCCATAAGGCCTGCAAGGTAAGCTTTTGTGACTTCTTTCATAAGTTGTCCTCTATAGTTAATGTTAACGTTCAACGACTATCCCGTAAGGGAGTACAGACAAGCGTCTGGAAGCGTGTAGCTTCTTTAACCACTCTAAATGAAAGAGTGTTATCTGTCAAGATAAAAGATAAAGAAGATGATATAGTCTTATCTTTGCCGAAAGGTAAAGCGGTCAGCACAGCTGACGGCACTGACTTCGCGACTCAGTGTGAAAATATATGCCATACATGGAAGAAGATTATTATGCAATTGCCAGACCTTCAACTTACAGAGCGTTTAAAAATGATCTTGAAGGTATTAAACAGTACATCGAGACTGGCTTCGGTCACATCCAACGCGGTGAAATCGGAAGATATGAAGGGTGCCGTTTTATTGAGCAGACCAACATTGCTACCTCAGGCGCAGGAACAGCTGCCGCTGCGTGGACCAGCGGCGAATCTAACTGGTGTTACTTTATGGGTGAAGACACCATTGCAGAAGGCGTTGCAATTCCAGAAGAAATCCGTGGAAAACTTCCCGGGGATTATGGCCGTGATAAAGGTGTTGCATGGTATGCACTCCTTGGCTTTGGAATTGTGCACACAGCTGCTGCCCAGGCGCGTATCATCCTCTGGGACTCTGCAGCCTAAGTACTTGATATTGTTGGGTTTTCATAGGGGAGACCCAACAATTAACTAATAATGGGCTCTAATAAAAAGAGCTTTAGGAGGAAGTAAATATGAGTTATTCGAACAAAAAACTGATCAGGCACACACTGCCGCTGTTTGATTTCGGCGGCGGAGCTGCTGAGATCATGTCTTTTAAGGTGCCTAAAGATGAGCATGGTAACAACCAGAAAGCGAAGCTTGTGGATATCGGTGTTATGGCGACTGAGGTCTTTGAGACACTGACGACAGAAGGATCTGTGCAGGTTGGTACTGCTGCAAACAATGACGCTTATGGAAAGCTGAATATCACAACAGCAACAGCGGATGAAGCTTGCTTCAATGTTGACAATGACGCCGATGCTATATTAAGTTCCAGTATTGATGCCGGCACACTGATTGAAGTTAACCTCACAAATGGAACAGGATCAGGCGTTACAGGTCAGGGTATACCTTACATTGACTTGTACACTTGGTAGGGAGGAGGTGATTTATGAGTTATTCAAATAAACATCTGGTCAGAATAAACTTCCCACTGTTTGATTTTGGTGGGGCGGCCAATGAAGTAATGTCTTTTAAAATTCCTAAGGACGAGCACGGGAACAACCAAAAGGCAAGGCTTGTAGATGTCGGAGTTATGGTCACAGAGATCATCAACGCGGACACCACAGAACCTGCAGTACTTGTTGGGACAGCCGGCGACAATGATGCTTATGCACAGCTTAACATTACAGATGCCACTGCTGACGAGGCCTGCTTCAATGTGGATAATGATGCCAATGCTATTCTTAACGAGGACATCCCTTCAGGAACTTTGGTTGAGATGAACTTTAAGTTTGGTGCTGAGACAGCTGGATCGCTGACAGGCCAGGGTATTCCTTACGTAGATATGTACGTTTGGTAGAATAAAAATTTAACTATAATTTACGAGGTGTAAATATGGCTGATGTAACAAAAGAGGGACTTTCCGAAAAGAAAGCTATCCCTACGGACCTACCTGCTGATCTTAAGAGATCTGGTGCAAACCAAACTCCTAAGAAAAGTAGCGAGTCTGCAAGTAAAGGTGGAAAGAACTTCAAAATTACTTAGCAGGTAAAGAATAATACTGCGGGGGGCCAAGGCTCCTCGCATTTACAAAAGAGGTCGATATGAGAGATGTGAAAGTAGACGATGGGTATGGTTGGCCAGAATCCAATCCCCAGGTCAAAGAAGAAGACTTCTCAAAGGCAGATGTGAAGCGGGGCTACAATTCAACCCCGATGGATCGAGAGCCCCAATATGGCAGTGATGTGAGAACATCTGTAAGGCAGCGGGCGGTCGGCAAAGAAGAGACATATAAACGCGGAGGCGAGTAATGTTTGATAAAACAAAACCATTTGGCGAGGTTTGTGGCCCACCACCATTCCCTGGTGCAATATTTAATCAGAACGAAAAGTATTACAACAGAGAAGGGCAGGAGGTTTTCGAGGATGGTAACGATCAGAAACTATCTCAGAAAGAGGAAGACGATGCCAGAGAAGAAGCTAAAATTGCAGAGGAAGCTACTGCGGAGGCGGACAGGAAGAAATTCTTGCAGGAAGCAAAAGACGCTGAGGTTGAAGAGAGTAAAGTCGTTGGTGTGGCTGCCGGGGACAACCCTGTGCCTCCTGATTCTGCGAGTATAACTCTCCGAGCGCAAACCACTTTGGCTCAGAGCAATCTTCCTTCTAATGATGAACTGCGCACCATGCTGGGCAAGGACATGACTCACACACAGATCGCTGAAGTGTGGGGCTGTACGCGCCAGAAAATAACCAGGTTGGTCAAAGATATGGAGACCGAATAATGATTGTCGAAGCTTTGGACACTGAGAAATCATGGAAAGAGCACGACTTTGTGACGATGCCCGCCAAATCCGTCTGTGTTGTTAGATATGGGGGTTTTGGAGATATGATCCAGATGTCCTCTGTACTTCCGCAGCTTAAGGCGGATGGGTATCATGTCACCGTGAATACATCCCCTGATGGGTTCAATATAATTAAAGATGACCCAAACATTGACGCAGTATTCCTTCAGGAGAAAGATCAGGTACCTAACGAAGAGCTTTGGATGTATTGGGACAAAATGCGGGAGGGGTTTGATAAATTTGTACAGTTCTCTGAGAGTATAGAGGGCTCACTGCTTGCACTGCCTGGCAGGAAGGATTATGATATTTCCAAAAAAGCCCGGCACAAAAGAATGAACAGGAACTACTTTGCACAGATGCACAGCATCGCGGGCGTGGCGCTCCCACCGAAGCCAAAGTTTTTCCCAACAGAACTTGAAGCTCTGAGAGCGGATAAGTATTTGGAAGAGTTAGGAGAGGGACCTGTAATATTATGGTCGCTGTCCGGGTCCAGTGTGCACAAGGCTTGGCCATACACAGATATGGTTGTTGCCCAGACACTTATGGATTATGAGGGCGCTAAAATAGTTTTTGTCGGGGACGAGATCTGTCAGATACTTGAGGATCCATGGCGCCACGAGAGCAGGATCAAACGTGAGTCCGGTCGGATGAGTATCCGGGACACGCTCACACTTGCGCAAAGAGTTGATCTTGTTGTTGGTCCTGAGACCGGTGTGCTTAATGCGGTGGCGTTCGAGGATGTGGAGAAAATTCTCTTGCTGTCCCACTCGAGTAAAGTAAACCTTGGAGGAACGTGGCCAAGAACAGCTGTCATGGAGCCTGCAAGGACACCTTGTTACCCAT
>Ga0307989_1001665_pt1 | contig 11538 bp, 11 predicted proteins | sample EllFjometagen185_FD_203164 | JGI IMG/M metagenome (GOLD analysis project Ga0307989, IMG submission 203164) | Marine microbial communities from Ellis Fjord, Antarctic Ocean - #185 | ecosystem: Environmental > Aquatic > Marine > Unclassified | place: Southern Ocean | collected 2014-10-08 | reverse complement strand
TTTACCAGCCTTTTTTAGAGATTTGTCCTCACTGGCCTTGCAGACATCACGCAGGGTGTAAATGATGCTGGATGCAGCCGTTTCAGCCCAGAACCAGTGATTGATGGTTTTACCGGTCAGTGATTCCTGCCCGGGTTGGCCCGTGATGCCTTCCGCATAGTAGGCCCTGAGGTCATTGATTGCCAGATTGACCAGATAGGTGATGGAGATGTCCGTGCGAGAATTCTCCGGGATCTGACCCGTAACCAGCGTTGACATGAATTCACCAATCTCCTCCGGACTCATCCTGCTGACCCCAACCGTGGTACGACCCCGCTTATCAACAGCTATATCATACCACTGTCGCAGACCGATGATCTCTTCTTTGAATCGTGCAATCAGTTTTTCGGTCTCCGTAAGCGTTGATTCGCCTACATTCAGGTTCACCGGACAGGCAAGGACTGTCATTTCACCCGCTGCTGAGGCCGGGGCGTCTTCTGCATAGTCTTCTATGATCGGTCCACTCGGTGCTTCCAGGAGTCCCAGGGTTGCCTGCAAAACCCGGGTCTGAAAATCGGGATCATTCGGGACACCCAGCGGGCGTCCAAGCTCGAAGGGAACCCAGAGGGCTCGGGGCGGGGTCATTTTTTCAGTGTGCAGCCGGATTAGGCTGATCTGTGTGGTGGGAACCCCTTCCTGTTCCATATAATTTGCCAGCGCACCAACTGTGCGCGTACAAAACGGTCAGACAGGTACCAGGAGAGCCGCATCAACTTTGTCTTTCAGCAGCAGTCTGGCGACCTCCCTTGCTTTCTCCTCAATTTTTAGAGGATCATGGGCTCCCATAAACGAATAGTGATAGTCAGCTACGCTCCCGATAATCCCTTTTTCCTGCATTTCTTTCAGGCGGTCCACCGGGAACGAAATATTCCAGTCCTGCTGGTACCCGGTCCGATCAAATTCAGACGATACATGGGACATTACCAGGTCGCTGGCCTGTACGTTGCCCGGAATGACTCGATACACATCTCCCGGATCGTATGTAAAGGGACGATCCTCCTTTTTATGCAAACCGGCCGTGGAGATGATGGCCACACGGCGTTGATGGAGGGGTGGTCCTTCAACCCATGGCTTGTCATCAAATATGGGACAGACCATGTTCTCCATTATTTTTTGTTCCGCTTCTGGTAAATCTTCCATTCTAGCCATGGTGAGCTCCTGAAAGTGATTGAAAAATGTGGCTGAAACTGATTGGCTCTACACATCTAAATGCCCGCTCTGAACCACAAGTCTAGCATATTCAGGGTTTTGTTGCAATTGACCTGCAGCATTTTGACACTTTCAATCAAAACCACAGTTCCAGCACCATGACTGGCCCCGACCGGAAGATCCAGCCCGAAAGGCATCTTCACCAGATCGATGGCATCCGGACCAATGAATCCCCGAAACAGAAATCCCAGGAAAAAACTGGCAATACCATACATGGTGAACGGTTTAATTTTACCCAAAATAGTAGGGACAAAATTCGGTTGCAAGCTCCCTTTCTTTTAATATCTCACTGCAAAACTGGCACTCTCCCTATATTTAACCAATCCCTTATCATACATTTGTGTTGTCTTGGTTTGAGAGTGCCCGGTTATTAATCGTTCTGGGACTTTTTTCTGCCTTTTTAAGATGATTTCTAAACCCAATAATATGCGCATGGGTGATCTCTCTGAGTTGATCCGGCGTCTGAATCCCAAAAAACTGAATAAATTGCTGAGTGGCCAGTTTATAAGTTTGAATCGAACACTCACTATTAAAGTTGTTAATCCAGACCAATTCTTCAGGAATACTTTTTAAAACTTCCAGCTGAGCGATATTATTTTCATTATCTGTAATTTGTAAGTTCATATTCCCTTTTTTTTAAAAGTTAAATTAGACTCAAAACAGGTCGCATAATCCCCTTTATGCGACCCGTTTTGAATTCTATAAAATACTCAGGAAAAAGCACGCTGAAATCCAAGAAATTATAAAATGAATTTGCTTTTTTGGAATTTGGGGTTACAATTGTAGGTACAAACCACGTATTAACCTTTAACTAAAAATAGTCCTGGTAGCAAAAACAGCAGAATTCCCAAAAGTAAGAACGAATGAGGAATTTAAAAAGAGAGTTTAGTAATAGCAGCTTTTGCCATGAATTAGGGTGATATGACGCCAAATCCAGATCTTCTTTCATTTTCTTTTTCTGCAATTTAGCCCGCCCTGCCAAGGCACACTTTTTTTCCCCACAGCATTCTTGATTCGGATGCCGAAAAACGGGTGTAAATAGTACTTTTCAATGACAGCACGTATTCTTTTTACATCCATTTTACTTGTCCGTTATTCTTGGATTAATTAATCTTGAATAATGGTTCTGAGGTTGATTTATAAGTGGAATAAATAAAAGAATTAAATAGGTCAAAAAAGAAAGATGATTAAATAAAACATAAAAAAAAATGAAATAGGCAGATAAAATATTTTGGCAACAATTTAATTTTGAATGCAAAACACCAATTACTTTTAAATACATTGCTGTAAATCCGGTATGAGAGGCTAACAATTGTTTCGAAAGAGACTTGTATATTACCATATACAGTGATATTATTACTTCATGAAATTTAAAGTAAATATTAAGAAAAAGGAAGTAAAGGGACTTGATAAACTACCCAAACAAGTCAAACAACTTCTTTACTTGCTTATTGAAGACTTAAAAGCTGCTGGTCCAATTCAAAAAGACTGGCATAATTTTTCTCCACTTGGAAAGGATAAATATCACTGTCATCTGAATTACCGATATGTAGCTTGTTGGTCCCATAAAAAAGAAGAAATTTTAATTGAGGTATATTATGTTGGCTCTCGTGAAAAAGCCCCATATTGAGTTATCTATTCAGGGTGATCAAATAGAAGAGTTGATTGCCTGGATACGTGAAAAATATGATGTTACAGTTTTAACTGAAAGTAATTCCATTGATAGCATTCCAGTTGAAAAAACTGATTTCTGGCAAGAAATGCAATCAAATAGGATTGGTAATCTTCTAGTTGCAGCAAGATTGAAAGCAGGCTTAACCCAAAAAGAGGTAGCTAATATTGTTGGTATTCGTCAAAGCATGATAAGTGAATATGAACATGGAAAAAGGCGTTTAACAAAAGAAATGGGGAAAAAAATTAGCACCGCATTAAAGATTAAAGCTACTCATCTTAAATAAAAATTTCGAACAAATGCCTTAAGGTGGGTTTTACTACCATAGAGAAGCTGCATGACTGTAACGGACGGTTTTGAAGCAAACTCCCTTGTTAAGTCCGTTTATTCGTGGATTTAGGCTGATTTTACTTTTTTGACCAGACGGGACCCATATTCTTTTGAAGAACTAAGTAATGGGGGACTAATTGGGGACAGGCAAATAATACTTGACACTCAGCTCATCGCTGCATCGTGATTACAAAGCGTCTGTATCCGTTTTGGAAGCAGTGGTATCCGGCTTTTTTGACTCCATTGGACTTTATGACAAACCGTCCGACGCCCAATGGAAAATAGCCAGGGAATGGCTAGAACTATTAGGGATAAAAGACAAAGAGACAAGGCCTTTTTCTGAATTGTCCTTTGGGGAACAGAGGCAAGTGCTTATCGTTCGCGCCATGGTCAAACTTCCCTTGATTCTACTTCTCGACGAACCCTGTATCGGACTGGATAACCCAAGTCGTACTCAGGTCCTGACTCTGATTGACTACATCAGTATAAATAGTCAAACCCATATTCTCTTTGTTACCCATGACTACAGAGACGAACTAACCTGCCTCAACCGCAGCCTTGACTTCGAACCCACCAGCGACTGCCATACCGCAACTATTTCAAAGATCTAATAACAATAGACGTTGTCATTGTTATATCAGGAAAAATGACCCTGCCAGTAATTTTTTTAGAAGAAGAGTTGACATGTTGACTTAGTGACCATATTATTAATTCAGTCATACAGTCAAAATTTACTTTTTTTATCTCAATCAATATTGGAATTGAATCATGGAAACGAAAGAAAAGCAGATTTTAGATGCTGCCAGGGTACTGTTCTTTCAATACGGATATAAAAAAACCAGCGTTGATGAAATTGCAGAAGCAGCCGGTATTGGAAAAGGTACCGTCTATAATTATTTCAAGAATAAGGAAGATCTGTTTATTCAGTGTGCTGAGAAGACAAAAAATAGGATGAATCAGCAATTGGACAAGGAACTCAAAAAACTAAAACGCGCAAATGATAAAATGATCTGTATGACTATCACCATTGTACGTTTCGTCCATCAACTCGCCAGTGAATACGCCATGTCACAAAAAATCCTGGAAGAGTTAATGACAATTGGCATTCAACTGCATGAAGATCTTCCAGAACATATTGAAAGAACAGCTAACCTGATTCAAGAAGGTGTCGATCAGGGAATCTTCAAAAGTGGCAACCCTACAAAGGATGCCAAACTGATTAACAATATAACAAAGATGTTTATGACCCATTGGGTTCGAATAGAGTCTGAAGAATCCGAAAAAGAGATTCATGAAATGTTTGAATTGATCTTTAATGGATTGAACAAGTAAAAAAAATTTTATCTCAAACTGACCATTTATCAATAATAGTCATAAAGTCATTTTGCTTTCCTCCAATTCGGAACTATGAGTGCCGAAATATATTTTGTTAAAAAGCAAAGAACTCATTAATGTAACCCGAAACTTATATCAAATATAATTCTATGATTTTAAAAAATATCAATCGGTTTTGCATCCGATTTCCCTGGCCGGTTATTCTTGTCATTGCCAGTCTATCCGCATTTTTTATGTACCAGATCGTTGAAAATCTGGAATTTGAAGCTGATATAATGAAGTCTTTGCCAACAAATGTGAAAGCTGTGAAGTCCGATGATTATTACAAAAAGAACTTCAATTATCAGGACCGCATGCTGATTGGAATTGAAAAGCAGGAAGGGTCAGTAATGGAAGTGGAAGTTCTTCGCAAAATTGAAAAAATCATTGAGGATATTAAAAACCTGAAAGCGACAAAAACGATTGACAGTCAACTGACCGGCAAGCAAGAAATACGGGTTCAATCCATTGGAATCGATGTCGATGATATCCAGTCCATTGCCACGATGGAAGATGCCGTTATGGATAAAGAGACCGGATCTGTTGTTTCCGGTAGTGTCATCAAAAAACTGAAAAAAGATCATGGGATTATTTCTGCCCCTGGAAAAGAGGAACGATTACCGGAAGATTATCAACAATTAAAATCAATTATTCCTGAACTCACCCAGCGGATCTTGCAGGATCGTTCCTTTAGAAATAATCTATTGTCTGATGATCAGCATGCATCAACCATAGTTATCTCCACCATTCGTAAATGGGATTATAAAAAGCGTTTCGCAATTTTGGAACTGTCAACCGCTTTGGATGAAACTCTGCTAAAAGCACGATTTCAAGGAAAAACATCGACCTTTCTTCACAATATTTATGGAAAAACAATCAATGATGTTCAAATCAATGATGACTATATATCAGACCAGGTCAAACAAACTCGTAAACAACTATCCAACTGGTTAAATGGAGAATTTTCAGCTGCTGCAGAAAGCAATCTGGAACTCAGAGAAAAACTGAACCGGGAGATGACTGCCGAAAATTTTAAATCCATCATAGCAGATACTGAAGCCAAAGAGTTCTTTATTTCTCCTGATCTCAATACATGGACTAATTTCGTCACGGGGTTATGGGATTTTACCCTCGAACAGATCGATCCTTTCAGTCGGGAAAATCTGGAGTTTCAACTATATGATGTAAAAAATATCGTAGATTTGGAAAAAATCTACACAGCAGTTTCCGCGATTTTAGACCGACATTCGATGGAAGGGGTAAATTATTATGTAGCCGGAACTCCTGTGGTTATTGGTGTCATGTCTTCCATGATGCAAGAAGATATGGGAACACTGATGCCGATAGCCGTACTGGTTGTATTGGGGGTGTTAGCCATTAGTTTTAGAAGCTTCAGAGGTGTAATCATTCCAGCGTTAACCGTTGTTTTATCCGTCATCTGGACCATTGGATTATTGGCTGTACTAGGGATTCCACTGACAGTCGGAACAACAGCCATGCCAATCATCCTGTTGGGCATTGGGGCTGCCTATGGAATTCACCTGATCAATCGTTATTACGAGGATGCCCCATTTTACACTGATCGTAAGGAATTAGTGAGAAAGTCGGTTTCCAGCGTGGGTGTTGCTGTTGTGATGGCAGCGTTGACGACCATTGCTGGATTTAGTTCTCTGGCAACATCCGGACTGTCAACCATTCAGGAATTCGGGATTTTCGCTGCGGTTGGCGTATTCATTGCCCTGATTTTAAGTTTAACCCTGACCCCCTCTCTTTTGGTTATCTGGAAACTCCCCAATCAGAAAACAACTGATAAGTTAAAATCAGCTGAAGAGGGATTGATTCTTAGATTCATGCGGACCATTGCAGAAAAAGTGGTGATCAAACCGAAAATGACATTTATTTTGCTGTCAACTGTGTTCATTGGCGCTGCCATTCTTGCCACCGATAATCATTTTGAAGGGTCAGTGATGCGGACCTTTAAGGAAGACAATCCCGTGTTTCAGAGTGATCGTTTCCTGAATAAAAACCTGACAGGAACAACTAATCTGAATTTACTCTTCAAGTTCCGGGACAGTATAAATTTTGACAATGTTGATGTTCAAACCGATTTTAAAAAGCAGGTATCTTCATTTGCCTCAGCCTGGGATCTTTTTACCGGCAAACAATCGGAATACCAACCCACGATTGATCTGGTTAATAAAATTCAGACCGAAACATATCACCTCCCTAATAATTCAAAACAAATTGTCTCGGATATTCAATTGATTCAAGATATCTTAAATGATGAATTCATAGTGGAGATGGCAGATAACAGTGAAGAAACAACATCTGAATCGCTATCAAGCGGGGAAGATGACACATTGGATGGTGATTCATTGGATTCACTGGATGATTCTGAAACAGATGATGACCTGGAAGGTTTATCAGAAGAGGATTCTGAATCAGAAGGTAATTCTGAGGAAGACGGTTTTGCCGATTTGTCAGAAGAACAGGTATTAGGATTACAGAACATCAATCAACGCCTGAAAATTTCCCCTGATCAATGGAAAACTACAGCAAAGATGGTGGTGAAATTGAGAGAAATACAGACTTCACCCAATGGTCAGAAAATGCTGAGGGATTTTAACCTGACAAGAGATTTTCTGGCAGTGGATATAAAGCAACCCATCGTCTTGAGAAAAATGGAACACCTTCACCATTTCCTTCAAGATTTAAAAGAACCAGTTATCACAATTCAAGACAAAGAATATTCCCCTACTGGATTTGTGATGACCCCGGTGGACCTAGTTCGTAAATTCTATAAGGTTTTCTATCATAACGATAACCCGGAATTCGATCGATTACCAGATGTTAAAAAAGATGGCTTTACCGATATTACCCTGACGGACAGAGCGATTAACGGAGTAGTGCTCAACCAGGCGCTCAGTGGTAATCGAAGTGCTTTTGAATCCATCATTTCACCGGATCTTAAGGAATTTCAGGTTCAAGTCATGCTGCGGGACGGATCCAGCACCATTATTAATAGGTATCTGGAGATTTCTTTAGCAGAGATTAAACGGCTGTTTCCTGACGACGACCCTTATATTGAAAGTGTTCGAATTGGTGGGTCTGCTCCCACTGGAAGTGAAATCAACCAGATGCTTGCCGAATCACAGATTCAGAGTATTTTACTCTCATTCTTATTTGTTTTTGTGGTCACATTCTTTATCTTCCGTTCAGCAGTGGGTGGTATTTTTGCACTGATTCCCCTCGCTTTTACAGTTATGCTGAATTTTGGCCTGATTTGGCTGTTAGGTGGTGAAATTAACACTTCTACCATGATGGTAGCCTCAATCTCTATTGGGACTGGGGTGGATTATACCATCCATTTTCTGGAGAGGCTGAAACTACAAATCAGAAGCGGCGATAACCTGGCAGATGCCTATGTAAACACAGTAATGTCATCTGGTAAGGCGATTTTAATGAACGCAGTAGCGGTTGCAATGGGGTTTCTGGTACTGATCTTTTCTGTTTTCACACCTCAAATGTATATGGGAATTTTGATGGCAGCCACCATGTTTTTCAGCTCAGTTGGAGCTTTGATACTACTCCCATCAGTTATTTTAATCGTTCAGCCCAAATACCTGACACGATTAAAACCCATAAAATATGAAAAGAGTCCAGTCAGTGTTACTTAGCTTGAAACAAACAATGATCACTCGGGAAGTCATATGAATAATAGCTTCCCGACTATTTTTATTCACTTATTACTCAACTGTTGATGAAGGAGTCAAAATGAAAGCAAAACAGACCATTTTCAAAAGTATATTCTTACTTACCACAATATTGTGTATGGCCTTTGCGCCTTTGTTACAGGCAGAAACAGCGGCAGAAAAAGGCAGACGGATTTCGGAAACGGTTGATTCCTTGCCGGCCTTAGAACGGATGATAGCAGAAACAGTACTCAATATTTATGATGCTCAGGGAAATAAACTCTTTGCCAAAAAATCAAGAACTGCAACTTATGTTAAAGATTTCCGGGACCATAAAAAGAAATTGAGTCGTTCTATCAGTTACTTCTTTTCACCCGCTGATGACAAAGGAAACGCGGCGTTAATGATTGAGAACACTGGAGAAGATGACGACCAATGGCTATATCTGAAAGGACTACGTAAACCAAAACGAGTGGTGGGTTCAGACAAATCATCTTCTTTTATGGGATCCGATTTTTCCAATGGTGATATTGGGGCCAGAGATATTGATGACTATAACTACCTATGGATTGCTACGGAAAAGGTCAAGTTTTCTAAAAAGAAACTGACTGTGGAAAAAATACAGGCAACTTTTAAGGATCCCCAAAAAAGTAATGATTATGGATACAGTAAAACCATCGCCTGGATCCATGTTAAGTCCGGTCTACCTATTAAAACAGAAATGTACGATTTAAACGGGCAACTCATCAAAACCACTCAGCTAAAATCTTTTAAAGTGAAAAAAAACCGGGATGGAAAAAAAGTATTCATGCCCACCGGTGTTGTGATGAAAAATGTCCTCAGAGGTACAAAAACAGAAATGTTTATGAAGCATATCAAAACGGGGAAAAAAGCAAAAAAGATAAAACCTGCTATCTTCAAAGTAAATTACCTCACTCGAAGATGGTGGTAACAGCTCCTCCATAACTCCATCCAGCAATCCGGGGCCGATCACACCTGATTGTTGGATAGGGTTATGTAACATAAAAACCAATCTGGAATGAAAAAGGAAATACCATGAGAAATATCTGTATTACAATAATTTTCCTGTTGTTTTTTGCCTTCTCGACAGGACACATATGGGCCGATGATCTGGATGATCTTGAAGAACTCTCGGATGAACCGACTACAGAAGAGGTAGTCAACCCATCCGATGACCTAGATGGAATGGATGCTACTGAGGATGATTTGGACGCGGCTGATACCATCGATGAAAGCGATGAAGAGACCACAGAACCGACCTTTAGTGTCGGCGGATACATCAAATTATTAGGGTATTGGAACCAGGAAAAATATTCAGATTTACTCTGGGCAATGTATAAAAATCCATTATATACCTCACGACCGACATCACAGGAACTCAGCGGCTACAACAATACCGGAACCCGTTTACAACTAAAAATTGAGGGATTTTTAGGTGAAAAAGCAAGACTTTTTTCTGCGTTTAACATTAATTATAACACAAGTTACTCTCTCCATGATACCACCACAAAACCGTCGGATAAAACCAGTCAGAATGCTGAAATTCGGATGATAGAAAGCTTTGTGGAAATTTATGACAACAGCCGTATCTGGAAAATCGGACCTCAGCTGGTGACCTGGAGTTATATTGAGGGAATGGAAGTACCGACAGATCGGGTGAATGCCAGGGATCAATCCTATAAAAGTACTGAGTATGAAGATGGGAAACTACCGGCTACCGGAATCTTGATGACTCAAAATATTGGTGACAGCCAGTTTGAAATCATGATGATTCCAACTGCCAAAACCAATATCAGTCAGGAATTTTTAGACTACATATACCCAGGTCCAGAACAGTCCATTGATAACAAACCCAATGAGGCTAAATGGGCTACCCGTTTTAACAGCACCATTGGTAAACTGGACTATGCCATTAGCTATGTGGAAGGTATTGACCCAAATGCCGATTTAAACACTATGAATGGCAAAGCGTATCATCGCATCAAAAGTCCGGGTTTGGACTTGCAATACAACCTTGGCAGCTGGTTGGCAAAGCTCTCCTGGGTCCAAACCCTGACCGAAGATGAAGATGGAGATTCACTGACCATCAAAAACAGCTGGAGCAAATATGTGATCGGGGGTGAATTTTCAGTTTCGGGTTCCACTATTAATCTTTACGCCGGTCAACATCTGATAGATGACTTCAAAACCGATGCCCTCTCCCAAAGTACCAATTTTTTACTGGGTCAGATCAGAAAACGGACCGATTTTATCTCCGGACATGTTAATGCCAATTTTCTGACAGGTGATGCCTTAAACCTTGTTTTGATGGCAGCCAATTATTGGGATGAAGAAGGGGAAACCGTTCAATCCATTGTCATGGCGACTTTTAAGTACAAAATTGCCAACGGATTGGACGTTCTGGTCAGCCCTTCATACATGGATATGATGGAAAATGAATTTACCGATTTAAAAACAGAAATCAAGTATTCATTCTAAGTCGGTCAAAAACTAGGAGACGATGAGGAAACAATAAGGCAGATGATAAATCTGCCTTGACCAAACTGAATAGATTGAGAATTTGAATATATTTTTTTTGGCCAAAATTGACTAATTTACGTATTTAGTCACCTGGTCAAATCAAAAATCCCTGCTCTTTCTATAGCTTAAGCCATTTTTATTATTATATAAATTTACTTTTTCCTGTTGATTTAAGATCAGTACCATTCAATAACAATTTTGATCATAAAAGAAATGAGCAGGAAATCATACGGAATCACAAATATTGGATTACATAGATTTTTACAGTTACCAATAGGTGTGCTCCTACTTGTGATTAATCTTGGCATGCTCCATTCAAATTTAGCTCTAGCAGACAGTACATCTATTTTCTTTCAAGATGAACTGATTCCCAATGATCTGCCTTATGTGGGTTATGCTTCTGCTATCTTTTCTTTATATCAGCGCCAGGATGCTCGTTTCGAGCAATTTAGATGGACGCTGGGATTATTGGGACCTATTGCTGGCGAGGAAGAGATTCAAAAAGCATTTCATCGATTAATTAACAATGATGAACCAAGGGGATGGAGACATCAACTGTGTAAACCGCGAAATTCTTTTTATTTTGACCTTTTTTTATTTTATCAGTGCGATAAATCACTTTCCCGGTTTTCTCAATGTAAGTAATGTTCTGAGCACTGAATACGTTTCGCGCCATATACG
>Ga0307989_1001663_pt1 | contig 11539 bp, 12 predicted proteins | sample EllFjometagen185_FD_203164 | JGI IMG/M metagenome (GOLD analysis project Ga0307989, IMG submission 203164) | Marine microbial communities from Ellis Fjord, Antarctic Ocean - #185 | ecosystem: Environmental > Aquatic > Marine > Unclassified | place: Southern Ocean | collected 2014-10-08 | reverse complement strand
CGATTTTATCATTCGTAGCCTTTTTAGTCGGCTCAAAATTCTATGAAAAGGACCTTGAGAAGGTCAAAAACTTCACCCTAGAAGAGACGGAGGAAGCGTAATCGTCATAGATTTTCAACGATCCTGACATTATGGTGAAACGTTACCTAATTACCAAATCTACATTCTAATTTTTTATATCATCAACAGATTTTAAGCAGGAGGAAAAGTGAGCAAAGGACTGGCAATTATCGGAGTCGGTGAGGTACCGACCGCTATAAATCCGGAAAGATCCCGCTGGGATATCATTTACGAAGTATGCCGGCAGGCTGTTCAGGATGCTGGAATTAGCAAAGACGAAATCGAAGGCGTCGTCACTGTGGCTCCTCAAGCCCAACCGAGACTGGCAGCTGAGATTTCCTTTGGAAAAATACCTGAAGAACTGGGTTTAAATGGATGCAAAGACATTTGTACTTGTAATGCAGGTGGTTCTTCAACATCCAATTGTCTGCGTATGGCAGAAAACTGGATTGAAAACGGATTAGCAAAATTTGTTCTCATTCCGCACGTGACTGTGCACTCAACTATTCCAATAGAAGACACTATCAACTTCTTTGCCCAAGCCGGAATGGATTTGCAGTGGGAGTACCCTTTTGGGACCACCTATAATGGAATCATGGCGATGTCCACCAGGCGCTTTATGTATGAAACCGGCACAACAGAAGAGCAGATGGCATCAGTAGTTACCGCACTACGAAAGTGGGCGAAGCTCGATCCCAATTCATTATTTTATGGCAAGAAGGCTCCTTCCATTGAAGAAGTTCTTTCATCCAAAATGGTTAGTTCACCGCTTCACAAACGAGAGTGCAATATGCTGGCTGACGGTGGGTCTGCCATGGTGGTAACATCGGCCGAGATCGCCCGAGAAATGAAGGTGAAAGCGGCTTATAAACTGGGTGAAGGAGTCAGGTATCTGAAGGCTTGTTCTATTTTAAGAGACATTCAGTTAATTGCTGACGGCACCAGAGACTCCACTGACCAGGCATTGAAGCAGGCAGGAATCAGTAAAGAAGACATTGATATGTGGAACATCTACCTGGCCTATCCATTTGGTCATCCACTCTTTCTAGAAGCGGTCGGGATCTGCGAAAAAGGCCAGGCGGGCAAATTTATTATGGAAGGTCATACGTCACCTGGCGGAAAACTCCCATGTTCCACCATCGGTGATGCCATTGGACGTGGGCATACAGGGTCAGGTGTTAGCACAGCCACTTATGTGGAAACCGCCCGTCAACTGATGGGTAAAGCAGGAGAACGTCAGGTACCTGATATCAAGTATGTTTATCAGAATACAGCCGGTGGTTCCGGAATGAATAATATTGCAACAATCTGGGGGAGGGAAAGTCATGAGTAATGAATATAAAAAACCGATACCGGTGATGCAGCCATGGACAAAAGAGTTCTGGAAAGGGACCAAAAAATCTCAACTGCTTATTCAGGAATGCAACGATTGCCAGTCGAAGATATTCTACCCGCGTCAATACTGTCCGGAATGCTGGTCCGGGAATCTTAAATGGTCACAGGCATCCGGCAAAGCAACAGTTTACTCCTTTACCACGACCCAGGATATGGTTGAACCAAAATTCTGGGCGGATCTACCTTATGTACTAGCCCTGGTCGACCTGGAAGAGGGCATTCGTATGATGACCCGCATTGTCGATTGCGACCCGGAGACAGTCAAAATCGGCATGGATGTGGAGGTGGTTTTTGAGGACATTACCGATGAATGCGCACTGCCAATGTTCAGGCCGGTCAGCTGATATCTGCAAACAATAACAACATGCGACAGCAATTGTTGATTTACTGAAAGGGGATTATATGGATTTTAGTTTTACAAAAGAACAGCAAATGATTCAAAAGGAGTGGCAGCGTTTCTGTAAAAAGGAACTCAGCAAGGAATATGTTCAATGGATGGATGAAAATGTTGACTTTCCACCCGATGAACTGTGGCAGAAGTTTGTGGACATTGGCTATTTCAGGTGTGCTGTCCCGGAAGAATATGGAGGTGACAACCTGAGTCAGGTTGAATTCATGATTATTTATGAACAGATCTGTAAAGCGTCTGTGTCAGTAGCCCTGGCTGTTGGGGTGACATCCGGGTTTGGAGCCCGTTTTATAGCAGAAATGGGTAGCAAGGAAATGAAAGATGAGTATCTCCCTCAGCTGGCAGAAGGTAAATTAAAAATGTGTATGGCACTGACTGAACCTGGTGGAGGAACTGACATTCTTGGTGCAATGGCCACATTTGCAGAAGATAAAGGAGACCGCTGGGTGATTAACGGCGAAAAGATATTTATCACTGGCGCACATGTTTCAGACTACATGATACTGATCTGCAAAACCGAAGAAGATGCCAAACCCGCTAAATCTCTGAGCGTCTTTCTAGTCCCATCTAATTCAAAAGGTATCTCTATCAGCAAAGTAGACAAAATCAGTTGTCATCATTGCGATTCAGTAGGAATTGCTTACAACAATGTCGAGATACCCAAGGAAAACCTGTTGGGAACTAGAGGTAAAGGATGGTACGAGATGATGACCGTTATTAACCCTGAACGAATAGGTGTAGCCATGATGGGGGTCGGAATCATCGCAGCAGTCTACGATGAATGCCTCAAATACATGCAGGAACGAGAGGCTTTTGGAGGACCCATCAACCGTTTTCAAATCCTTCAGCACTATATGGCAGATATTTTTATCAACCTTGAAAACTCAAGAAATCTAACTTACAAATCAGCCTGGCTATGTGATAATGGCAAACCTTATCATGTGGAAGCTACAATGGCTAAACTAGTTGCAGCTGAAGGTTCACTGCATGCTGGAACCCATGGTGCAGAAATTTTCGGAGGCTATGGAATTTGTAACGAATATCCAATGCAGCGATATTTAAGGGATTCATTGCAACTCCAGTTTTCCCCGATCTCCAATGAGATGAGCCGAAATATGCTGATGCAGTTCCAGGGGATGCCAAAATCCTGGGCTTAATAGTCAAAAGTTATTCTTTTTCAGGTCAAAGGCAGGTGTCATTTGTAGGTATCGACTAGGGATTTTTTCCAAACCATGGGAGTATAACCTGCCTTAAAACCAAATAAATACTCCCAGCTTTACCATGATTTTTCAAACACCTTTTTTGAGGAGAAATCTATGTATACCTTGGCAGATATAATACGCAACAGTGCGTTGAACTTTCCGGACTCAGAGGCGGTCGTCTTCGAAGATGTCCGATTGACATACCAGGAATTGAACAGCAGGATCAATGCCCTGGCCAATACCCTGAAAGATATGGGGTATAAAAAAGGGGATCGTATGGCGGTCCTGGCCGAAAATACACACAAATACCTGGAGATCTACTTTGCCGTTTCCAAATTGGGTATGAGCGTCACACCGTTGAATTTCAGGCTTTCCGATTCAGAACTGGAATTCATCATAAACGATAGTGAATCAACCGGGATACTGGCGGGAGAAGGTTATGAGGAAAGAGTGCTTGGGCTGAAGGACAAGCTGGGTCTTATAAAAAACTGGATCTCCCTTGATAAAGGTGTTGACGGATTTGAGTATTATGAGGACAGGCTCAAATCAGCTTCAACCGATGAGCCTAATGTTGAGGTGGAAGAAAACGAAATGGTGGTTCTGATGTATACGGGCGGAACGACGGGTCTCCCAAAAGGAGTGATGATGTCAAACCGGAACTTGATGACAGCCCTGATATCGGTTGGTCTTGAGTTCGGGTTTAATGAAACAGATATTACCTGCTATGTCTTGCCGCTGTTTCATGTCTCTTTCTGGCCTGCCTTCGGCTTGCTGATGGTTGGCGGTAAGGTAGTTATTAATAAAAAGCCGGATATGAATGAGATTATGCGGCTGATACAGGATGAAAAATGTACCCATATCAATTCAGTACCGACCATCTACGGCTGGATCCTGCAGCTAACCGATGTAAGTGCGTACGATACGTCAAGTTTGCGAAAGATTACCTATGCCGGCAGCCCATTTCCACCCGAAGTCTTGAAAAGCTGCATCAAAGCGTTCGGAGACAAGTTCAGCCAGGCTTACGGTATGACAGAAGCTCTTGGGGCGACCGTACTCAGGGAAAATGACCATCACCTGGAAGGGGAAAAGTCCAAATTGCTTCTCTCCACTGGTAAAGCCATTAAATGTGCCCGGATCAAGGTAGTTGATGATAACGACCAGACCCTGCCTTCAGGAGAAATTGGTGAAATAGCCCTGCAGGGGAAACATGTGATGATGGGATACTGGAAAAAACCGGAACTGACGGCGGAAGTGATGCGCAACGGGTGGTACCACACCGGCGATATGGGGTACATGGATAAAGACAACTATCTGTTTCTGGTCGATCGTAAGGCGGACATGATCGTTACTGGCGGTGAAAATGTCTATCCCAAGGAAACAGAGGATGCGCTTTATGAGCACCCTGCTGTGATGGAATGTGCAGTTGTGTCAGCACCGGACGAAAAATGGGGTGAGCGAGTACAGGCTGCAGTTGTTCTGAAACCGGATGCAAAAGTGACAGAAGAGGAGCTGATGGAACATTGCAAATCGCGGCTTTCCGGTTATAAATGTCCAAAAGCTATCGAATTCTGGGATGCCATTCCTAAGACCCCGATTGGTAAAATTATCCGCAAAGATGTGAAAAAGAAATACTGGGAAGGCCAGGAAAGAACCATTGGTTAAATGAAGTACTCCGCCGTAAGCGACGGGGGATTAAACCCTGAGCTTTGCAATAAAGTATTAACTAACCCAAACAAAAGAGGGAAACATGACTGATAAATTCAAACAGGATGACTATTTCAAAATCGATCCAGAACCCCATTTATTGGGTGATATGGAACAGTTTAACCATTTTCCAGGCGTCCAGATGTGGTGGAAGGCTATTGATGCTGCCAAAAGAGCAATGCTGGTCGGGATGCCGGCGGAAGCCTATGAGGGGATGGAAGATTGGGAGCTGCAGAAATCACTGGATCCAGCTACTCTCATAAAGTCGATGGACAAGTACGGTGTCGACATCGCATGCCTGCTGCCTGAATCGATGATGGATACCACTGGTTACACCAGCCGTTGGGTTACCAATGGTGAGATGGGGAAAGTGGTGGATTCCAATCCTGATCGTTTCATGTATCAACCCAATATCTCTCCCATCAAGCATAAGGGAGTCCAAAACACGATCTGGGAACTTGAGTACTGGGTCAAGGAGAAAGGTGCTAAGATCTTCAAATTCTACCCACCAGAAGACACCTACATCAACGACCCCGATCTCTGGCCATTTTACAAGAAAGCAGAGGAACTGGGCATCGTTTTGGACATCCACACCGGTTTCAGTTGGGTACCCCCCGGTAAGAGCAAGTATGCACTGCCTCTTTATCTGGATGATGTAGCCCGTGACTTTCCAGAGCTGAAGATAGTGGCCTTTCACATGGGATACCCCTATTGTGATGACCTAAACATGGTTGCCATGGGCCATCCGAATGTTTATCCCTGCTTGAGCCTCCTCTTCCCTTGGTCATTCAGCTCACCCAGGAAGTTCGCCAAGATTATTGGTGAAGCATTGAGATTTGTCGGTTCAGACAGAATTATCTGGGGGACCGATTTTGCAGGCTTTGGAATTCAGGTCAGAACAGCGGTGAAAGGCATGAGAGAGTTTCAAATCCCTGAAGATATGCAAAAGGAGTATGGGTATCCTGCCATTACTGAAGAAGATAGACGGAAGATATTTGGAGAGAATCTGGCCGGACTGCTAGGAATCGACACCTCAAAACGAAGATTCAAGACTTGAACGAACATCTTATCAGATCATTTTATAAAAAGCACATAAATTGCCATTGGGAACCAGAAAGGCTTTTTCAATGGCAAGGAATCTGTACACCTTTTTCAAAAAGGGAAACCATGGCAAAAGAAGAAAAACCAGAATTTAAAAACCTGTTGAGTCCCATTGATATCGGGCCTGTTCAACTGAAAAACAGAATCGTACTCGCCCCCATGAATGAAACCATGTCCGGCCATAATGGTGAGGCAACAGAACAGATGTTATCTTATTTTGGCGCTCGGGCAAAGGGTGGTGCCGGAATGATTACCACCGGGGCTATCATGGCGACAAGACTGGCATCAGAGTTTGTCTGGGGAAGAAACCTGTACTGCTTCCACCATGGACATATCCAAGGATTGCAACTGTTGACGGATAGGGCCCACTATTTTGGGGCTAAAATAGCCGCTCAGATGACGATCGGTTTTGGTCGGCAAGGTCACTCTCATGATCATTCAAAATTAGCACCGGCAGCTACTGGTGGACTGCCATATGAAATCACGCTTGATAAATCACCGAAGGTGATTGATGATGGTTTTAGAATTGCAGAGCATCCCCGATACTTTCTGATCGGGCAGATGACAAGGGAAATGGGTATAGACGAGATCCAGAGTGAACAGAAAGAGTATGCGGAAAGTTGCCAACTAGCGGTACTGGCCGGATTTGATGCCATCGAAATCCATGGGCCCCACGGCTACCTTGAGCATCAGTTTCTTTCTCCACTAAGCAATAAAAGAACCGACATGTATGGTGGGGAATGGCGGAACCGAAAACGTTTTCTAAATGAAGTTATGGAGCAGGTCCGGTACGCATGTCCTGGTGTTGCTGTTGGTGTTCGCATCAGCGCTGAGGAGCATATGGAGGGTGGATTAACTGAAGAGGAGATGATCGATCTGGCCCAGGACCTGGAAGCTCGGGGTGCCGATTATATCAGTCTTTCAGATGGCGCTGGTTATGAGGAAGGGGGACATCTGGTAACGGATATGGACCGCTCAAAGCATATTCCTGAACATGGAGCAGCATTTAAAAAGGCGCTTTCCATTCCTGTTTTTGTCGCTTCACAGCACAATCCGGTTAAGGCTGATGAAAACATTGGTGCCGGGAAATTTGACGTTGCAGCTCTAGGAAGGCAACTGTTTTGTGACCCTGAGTATCCAAACAAGCTCTCAGCTGGCAAACACAAGGAACTTGTTCGGTGTCAGAGATGCAACACTTGCCTGACTCGGTGTCTGGCCGGCCTCATCCCAGCCTGTGAGCACAATCCCCGGCTCGGTCGAGAATATGCTTTTCCGGAATATCAGATCGGAGAGTGGCAGAAGCATGAATCTCTACTACCTGAAGGAATGATCCGCGCTCCCATGCCGGCACTCAACCGCCCCTGGTGGAAATCAGAGCTGGACGCTCCGGAAAAAAACTGGAGACCTCTGCGGGGACGTACACCACGTTAGATCAAAGGTTCTCATATCCGGCACAGCCAGTGCCGGATAGTCTTTTACAGCAACCTCCATTACAAGTATCATGCAATCGACCTTAAGGAGGAGCATGGCACTATAAATCCAGTCTGGTCAAAAAAGTAAAATAGCTCCAATCCACCTAGGTGTGACATATCAGCAAGAAATACCACTAATAATCCCATCTGTTTTATCGATTGAGTTCTTCTGTAGGCACTGTTAATCTCCCTTTAAACAAAAAATACAATATTTAAAATCATATATTTTAAAGGGGAAATAATGGAGGTAGTTGAAGCATTGGCATTAGTTAACGGGCACGTTGAAGAAGAATTACTTATCAGAAATGAATACCTTGCAGCGGAAAACAAAATCCTGAAATTTAATTAGTAATAACCGGCGGATTCGAGGAAAATATAGCTTGAAGCTATTAAGCATAGACCCACAAGAAGTCCCGTAATAATAGGCTTTTTCATGTTTTCCATTTTTTCTTTTGGATTGGTTTGTAGCATAGTTGATTCCCATAGTGAGTTATGAAAAATAACACCAATAAAGGAAGTATATATAATTCAAGTTGATCATGAACGTTAGCTGTATCAATCAGAACCTATGTCGGCAAATGACAGTTGGCACTTTTATTGCCGATTTTAAAAAATAGTTTGGATATTTTATCCGGTAAATTTGACTGCTTTATCATACGTTTGATTTCCATTGGAATTTTTTCCTGTTTTTCTTCCGACCGTTTTAATTCTTCGCGCACGGTTTTCCCCTCGATTTGTGAAAATCTTTCAGCCAGTGTGGAACATCCACTGAGAATAATTCCCCTATATTCCTCATTCTCAAGATTTCTGATCAATGGTGTATCTGCGAGAATAGCTTTCAGTGCTCTGTTCAAGGATGCTGTTCCACTCTTTTTGCGGCCCCTTCGTTTTTCACCACGGAAAAACCGTTCCAAAATATTATTGGTGCGCTGCGGCTGGATCGTAAAGTGTCCGGTTGGGGAATCGATTTCAATAGGGTCAGAAAAAAGTTTTTCCCAAAACTTATCCATCTGCTGAATCATCTTTTTATAGATTTTCTTTCGCTCTTCATCGCCCATCAGAAACTCTTTGAATGCAACTGTTTTTTGTTCGATAGTCTTGATATCTGTTTCTTTGCCATCATCGTTCAGTCCATCTTTTCCATCAGGTTTAGCGATATCTAAAGCCTCTCGAAGCATATCGAACACTTTTATTTTCCCTTCCATACTTGCCGCAGACGCCTTTAGTTCTTTGTCACCCAGCACTTCTTCAAGTAGTTTGCGAACCTGGATGAAGGACCTGTTATCCTTTGGTTTATCACGCAGGTAAATGTCGTTGATGTTTGTCAGCAGAGTGTGAACCTTTTTGAGTCTCTGGTAGAACACCAAGTGGGGGCGCTCAAACGGGAAACCATACCCCTTTGATGGATGGGGTGCCTCAAACAGCCAGTGTATTAATGCGTACGTTGCCAATGCCGGGATACTCCCCAAAAAATCGCTCTTCAGTTCGCCATTTTCGATACCTGCTGTCAAGTCTGCAATCACATTGAAGTCCAGGTGAGTCTTTTTTTCCAGATATCTTGCTTTTCGTTTCAGTAAGCCGCGAACATTGTGTGCTCTCAAACGCCGCATAATTGTTTGGTCGTCTTTTAATAGCAGGTCTTTGCCAACATCCCGTAGGAAATGAAAATGACAGATAAAATCAGGAATACCGGTAAATACTTCTTTGACCGCTGCCAGGATGCCAACCCCCATATCGTGAACCAAAGCAATAGGGTTGCCATACTGTTCTTTAGATACGCTTAAAAAAAGGAATCAACAGTTCCTTACGCTCCTAAGGTAACTTGATATTGTCCAAGACGATCTTCGAAATCCCATCGATACCGCAAAACAGATGTGGACTGTCACCTTCGCAGGTGCCGTCAACATGTAGAATATAGCCACCTTTTTTGGTCATTAATTGTACCAGTTGCTCACGACTCTCTCGATGTGCAAGAGCCAGATAAATCACGAATTTTCGGCCCAGGTAACCGATCTCTCGTTCTGAAATAAAGATGTTTTGCGATGCCAGATCTGAGACGATTTGTTGCTCGCTACGACAATCAACAAAGAGCGATGTTCCCACATACACGATCACATCAAAACCGTAAGTACACCCTATTGGAGCAAGTGACCTCAATTGCGACGAGGTGTAAACGGCGTCATCATCTTGACACTTTAAGACAACCTCTTTGGCCTGAAATGCGCCGATCTCCATTGTGACAATCGTTTTGGTCCAGGTTTTCTGAACAAAGAGTTTCGACTCACACTCAGTACAGGTTTCAACTTCAGGATAAAAACAGATTCTCGGTTTTTCTGGAAACAAGACACCCGATCTAACGTCTGCCGTGATTTTTCCAACATACCTTTGCAACAGTTTTAAGGCTGAATATCCGGCGTTTTTTTTAGTAGATCATGACGACTCAAAAAATCATGAACGACAAAAGATGACAATTTTTGGGAACGGATTTCCGGTAGTGCCATAATCTCTTCCAACGATATTCGGTGATGCCTAATCAATGCCGTTAGAATGATGACAGCGCCCGCATCTCTAAATTGTTTGTCTTGATATACAATCAGGCTTGATCGATTCCCGGCCTGTTTCTGATATCTGCCTGGGTCGTCTGAGAAATAGATGAAAAGTCCCCCGACTTTTTCCCTGTATATGCCCGCAGTTTTACGGAAATGATGTAAAAATGATCGAGGCGGCAGTCCGACAAGATCCCCTATCTCCTTGCCCGTCAATCCAGACGGAGATTTTTCGATCAGGTAAACAATTGTCTTCTTTAAATTGCCGTTTTTGGAAAAAAAGATACCCTCATACCGCCACAAACCGTTTTCATCAAATCGGGGAACCGTTTTCAGGCTGTAATATCGTCCATTCTGATTGTAACTCGTATAGGTCTTCCACTTTTTTAGCCTCAATCGAGCTGTTGGTATAGAACATTCTAAATTTGATACCAGATGTTCAAGCGTAAACACTTTTTTTCTTTTGAGATTCTTGAGAGACGTTTTTTGTTTCTCTTCTTTGCTATCTAACATGCCAACCTCCATTTATAAAGTATATGTTATTGTCGCCATTTTAACATATATTTTATAAATATAAAAGCCCTGAAACCCTTTTTTACAAGTGTTTTAGCAAATTTAATCTAAAATCGAATGGTTCCTTCAATCATATACTTGATAAAAACGATAGCTTTTGGCACTATTCATCCGTAATAACAAAATATTGCTATCAACCAACTGCCATTTGCTGACAATGGTATTTTATTGCCGAGTCTCAATAGATGATTGATTTTCACCGTTGAAAGCTTGTATAGCGGTAGTGTTTGAGCCACTTTTATCAATATTGATCTTAATCGGTAGGCCATTGTTCGCAATTGCTTTGCAAAAGAATTTCTTTGCTGATTTTTTATCTCGCTTTTGGGTCAATAGAAAGTCGATAGTCTTATTTTCCTTATCCACAGCCCGATACAAATAGCACCATTTACCCTTAACTCGGATGTACGTTTCATCCATACGCCAACTTGCTCCAACAGGCTTCTTACGCTTTCTAAGCTCCAATTCAAGTAAAGGTGTATATTTAACCACTCACCGCTGAACAGTTGCATGATCCACGTTGACACCCGCTCTTACATGAGTTCCTCAATATCCCTGTAGCTCAAGGGATAGCGAAGATACCAAAAAACACATTGTAAAATGATTGTTTTTGGAAAGTGAGAACCTTTGAATTGAGGCATGTATCGTCCTTGAACAAAACAAGAATGATTAGCAAAATTCATGAAATAGGTAAACTTGAAAAGTTTGCGACAGAACCTGAAAAAGAACTTGATTTGGGAAATACTTCTTGCATCAACATAACATATTTGTTACTGTTTGCTTATGAAATGGCAAATCAATTATTGCAACGAAAAGCTGGAAGAAGAAATCTTAAACTTTCCTGATGGACTGTTAGCTCGTTACTTGAGGTTGACGGACTTAATGATTGAATTTGGTGCTAACCTCGGTTTGCCTCATACAAAGCCTTTGGACAAAGGGTTGTTTGAACTCCGTATAAACTGTCATGACGCCAGCGTCACAACGAAGGATGAAACCGTAGAGTTAAGCAGAATTTTGGGCGGTGATTGATCCATGAAGGTAGATTCATTAGATTTGTGTGGTAAAAAAATAGCCATAACC
>Ga0307989_1001662_pt1 | contig 11540 bp, 12 predicted proteins | sample EllFjometagen185_FD_203164 | JGI IMG/M metagenome (GOLD analysis project Ga0307989, IMG submission 203164) | Marine microbial communities from Ellis Fjord, Antarctic Ocean - #185 | ecosystem: Environmental > Aquatic > Marine > Unclassified | place: Southern Ocean | collected 2014-10-08 | reverse complement strand
ATGCCCAAGTCCCTATGGACTCAGGCGAAACAATAGCTTTTATCACAGTGATGCAAACGGTTCAAGCTTTTTCGAGAAGAGTTGATTTATGGTTAGAACTGAGATAGCGGGTTCAAACACATATTTCTTCCAAGTAAAAAGAACCACTCACCTTTTCAGTTATCGCATTCATTTGAAACAGTTTACTGATGAAATCAGAAAAACCCCCTGGCAAGACAGGGGATACTTACTATGTATATCTCCCCGGCACCACACTTTAGCAACAACGGCACCACTATCTACTAAATATAGATTTGAGGACATCGAAGCAACAATATTTTCAACATATTGCTGATGCTGACAGTTTATTATGAGAACGTCTTCCAAGATTTAGCTGAAACCTATTGATCTGGAATAGAATTTTTTGATTTTAGTTATATACTTAAACTTATGCTGAAGACCTTCCCCGATAAAAACACCAATCAGGTTCCTGTCGGCTTCATCACAGAGGTTCATGGCCCAGTAGTAATCGTCAGCTGTACTGTGCTTCCAGCCATGCATCAAGCCCTGTACGCCAACCTCGACCATGACACTTATCTGTTTGAGGTTTTGCAACATCTCGATGAGAACCGCCTCCGTGCTATTACCTTGCATCGTAGTGCTGGTTTGCACCGTGGCATGAAAGTCTATGACAGTGGGGCTCCACTACACGTTCCCGTAACCCCCGACTGCCTGGGACGCCTACTGAATATTTTTGGTGAACCATTAGACAATGGTGCACCATTAACACCCCAAAGTTTTCACAATATCCACAGTCAACAGGTGCCAATTTATCAGACAGTAGGGGCCAGTGAAGTCCTTGAAACAGGAATCAAAGTCATCGACCTGCTCTGCTCTTTTCTAAAGGGGGGCAAAACGGGTCTGTTTGGTGGTGCTGGTGTGGGTAAAACCGTACTGATTATGGAATTCATGCATGCGGTCGCCACTTTACATAAGGGAGTGTCGGTATTTGCCGGGGTTGGCGAACGTATTCGTGAGGGACATGAACTCTGGCATGAGATCCTCAAGGCAGGGGTCATGCCCCAGACACTGATGATATTTGGCCAGATGGATGAGTCCCCAGGCGTTCGCTTCCGCATCGGACTCTCTGCTCTGACCTATGCCGAGTACCTGCGTGACACGCTACAAAAAGAAGTCCTGTTTGTTATCGACAACATCTTCCGCTTCGTCCAAGCGGGCAGTGAAGTCTCCAGTCTACTGGGACGCATGCCAGCAACAGTGGGTTACCAGCCTACCCTCCCAACCGAGGTCGCAGAAATGCAAGACAGAATCATGTCAACGCAGCAGGGTGCAATTACATCAGTACAGGCCGTCTACGTCCCGGCGGATGACATGACAGATCCTGCTGTCAGCACCATTCTGAACCACCTGGACACCACCGTCATCCTGTCGCGCGCCCAAGCTGGCAAGGGAATATATCCCGCCGTAGATCCACTGCAATCAAGCAGTAAGCTGATGGATCGGCATACTCTGGGAGCACGCCATTACAGCGTTGCAGAGGGGGTAAGGGAACACCTTGCACGCTATCGTGAATTGGAAGATATCATTACCATGCTGGGGGTGGAGGAATTGTCACCCAAAGACCGAAAAATTGTCATGCGAGCGCGAAAACTACAACGTTATCTGACCCAGCCGTTCTGGGCGACGGCTTCCCACACTGGCATCCAAGGAGCTTCGGTGCCGCTGGAACGCACCCTGTCCGACTGCGAAGCCTTCCTGCTGGGACACCACGATAAGACACCAGAGGATCACTGTTACATGCGTGGTGCTATGGAAGAGGTCACGCCATGAAATTCTTCACCCTGAAACTCCAGGATGCAACTCATACTGAAGAAATCTCTCAGATCACTTCCTTTGTTGGCGAAGATGCCTCCGGAAGCTTTGGTATTCTCGCCGACCACGGACGTTTTATGACGTCGCTGGTTGTTGGGTTGGCCCGATTCCGCGTCGGCAATAAAAACTGGCAATATTTAGCTCTACCGGGGGCGGTGCTGTATTTCTGTAGCAACATACTGACTTTAAGCACACGTCACTATCTCATTGATAATGACTATATGAATATTAGCCATGCCTTGCAGCAGCAATTGATTGAGGAAGAAAAAAAACTACGGCCTCTGAAAGAAAGTCTCTACCACATGGAAGAGGAAGTTCTTAGACACCTGTGGAAAATGGGCCGCAAGAGAGCAGGGTGGCTGTCATGAGACCGCAGAATGACTTGGAGAAACGGGCAGAACGCCAGGCACAACGGATGCGGAGAGCCGAAAGCGAGCGTCCCACCATGCTTGGACAGACAGTCTATATCGGCACTCTCGGTTTGTTGTTCGTCTTGCCAATGGTTGGCGGCGCCTATCTTGGGCGTTGGCTGGACGGGCTGGTTACAGGATATTCAGTCCGCTGGACAATGAGCCTGATTTTTGTCGGAGTGATGATTGGAGCAATAAACGTCTATCTTTTCATAAAAGAGTAATGCCATGAATGAAGAGACTTTATTGATCACATTGGGACCTCTTATGATCACCACGACTGTGGTGACCACCTGGGTGATCATGGGCCTTATCTGGATCTGTTGCTGGCTGATCACCCGCAGGTTGCGCATTGATCCAGGACCGATGCAGGCAGCGACTGAGGGCATTGTCATCAGCATTGAAGATGCCATCACTGCAGTCGACGCTCAACATGCACAAAAGATCATGCCTTTCATCGGCAGCCTGTGGATCTTTCTGGTCATTGCAAATCTCAGCAGCTTAATCCCTGGCGTTCATGCACCAACACGAGACCTGTCTGCAACCTCTGCACTCGCCATAGTGGTATTTCTTTCAACCCACTGGTTTGGTATCCGCATCCAGGGACTCAAGAAATATTTACGTCATTACCTTGCTCCAAGCCCAATTCTGTTACCGTTTAATCTCATCAGCGAAATCACCCGCACTGTTGCACTGGCAGTACGGTTATTTGGAAACATGATAAGCCTGGAAATGGCAGCCTTATTGATCCTGCTTGTGGCAGGGTTTCTGGCTCCCATTCCAATTATGATGCTCCACATTGTCGAGGCTCTGGTGCAGGCCTACATCTTCGGCATGCTGGCACTGATCTACGTTGCCGGCGGAATACAATCCCATAAACTGCGCGAAAAGAAACAAGGAGACTCTCATGCCTGATCTATCAATTTTCGTTCTGGCCTCTACGGTGGCAGCAGTCCTCGGTATCGCAATTGGTGCCATGGCTCCCGCCATCGCCATGGGCTGGTCCATAAGTCGTTCCATGGATGCTCTCGCCCGCCAACCCGAAGCGGAGCACTCCATCATGCGTACACTGTTTATTGGCCTGGCAATGATCGAATCTCTGGCCATATATGTTCTGGTTATTGTCCTTATCGTGCTATTTCGCAATCCGCTGCTGGAATATCTGGTTAAGTAGAGCGGACCGGAAAGCACCTGATCGCAGACGACACAAAGGAATCATATTTTGGAACTGAATTGGTCCACTTTCCTACTTGAGATCATCAATTTTCTGGTTCTGATCTGGATTCTGAAACACTTCCTCTACAGACCAGTATTGGATGTGATCGCCCGGCGCCGTGCCGGTATTGAAGATCTCCTTGCCAAAGCTAAGCAACTTCATGATGAAGCAGATGCTTTAAAAGCGGAATATGAAAATCGGCTGAATGACTGGAAGCAAGAGCGGCAACAGATCAGAGAAACTCTGGTTCAAGAGCTCAATGAAGAACGTGCTCGGCAGATAGAAACACTGCAAAATTCATTGGCACTGGAGCGGGAAAAAGCCCAGGTTGCTGAGTTGCGCCAGCGTGCCAAATCCACACGCGCAATTGAATCCAGAGCATTGCAACAGAGCGCTCAATTTGCTACCCACTTGCTGTCCCAAGCGGTTGGACCAGAATTAGAAGAGCGCCTGTTTGATTTGCTGGTCAGTAACTTTTCCAATCTCCCTGCCGATAAAGTGATGGTCCTCAGCAACCAATGGGAGAACCTGCCGGGGGGGATCACGGTGTCCAGTGCCTATCCACTAACTGATAAACAGCAGAATAAACTGGAAAAAACCCTCATAGACATGTCGGGGCGAACAGCACCAATCCAGTACAAACAGGATCCCAGCCTTTTGGCTGGTCTAAATATCACTATTGGTGACTGGGTTCTACACGCAAACATACGCGATGAACTCAAGAGCTTCACAGAGTTTGCTTATGCAGCTGAGTAATCGGGAACCGAGCGGACCGCTGATACGGCAAGCCGCATGGCTTAAGAACTACCGCCCAGAACTACGGATAAACGAACGGGGGAGTGTACTTTCCGTTGGCGATGGTATCGCTTGGGTAACTGGCCTACCCTCTGCATCCATAGATGATATTCTTGCATTCGAAGATGGCAGTCGAGGCATTGTTTTTGACCTGACGGAAAAGCGTATTGGCGCGATATTGCTGCATGATACCGATGCCCTGACTGCTGGCATTCCGGTTCACCTCACTGGTCACCGATTATGCATACCAGTGAGTGATGCGCTGCTGGGACGCGTCATTGATCCATTGGGGAACCCGCTTGATGGTGAAGATCCGCCCCCACATGACATCTGGCAACATCTTGAAGCGCTGTCCCCTCCGATCACTTCGCGCGACTTCGTCCATACACCGCTGTACACAGGTTGCAAAATCATCGACACATTGGTTCCCATCGGCAAAGGGCAAAGACAACTCCTTATTGGCGATGATGGACTTGGCCGCAGTGCTCTTGCCCTCGATGCAGTTATTAACCAACGCGGAAAAAATGTTCTCTGCATCTACGTGCTTATCGGTCAAAAACGTTCTACGATTGTAAACACCATTGAAACCCTGAGCGAGTACGGCGCACTGGAGCACACCACTGTGGTGGTCGCGGAAGCAAGCAGTCTCCCCGGATTACAGCATCTGGCGCCCTTTGCTGGATGCGCCATTGCCGAGTTCTGGATGCAGCAGGGATACGATACCTTAATCGTCTATGATGACCTTGCTACGCATGCCAGAAGTTACCGTGAACTTTCCCTGCTACTACGGCGTCCACCAGGACGTGAAGCCTATCCCGGCGATATTTTCTCCGTCCATGCTCGTCTGCTGGAACGTGCCACATGTCTAAATGTAGACCATGGTGGTGGCAGCATGACAGCATTACCCATTGTCGAAACCCAACAGGGCGAGATTGCCGCCTACATCCCAACGAATTTGATCTCCATTACTGATGGACAGATCTATCTGGATCGGAAGCTGTTTTCCGGAGGATTTCGCCCTGCTATCGACATTGCCCGTTCGGTCTCCCGAATCGGTGGACAGGCGCAGCATCCTCGCATTAAGGCAGAAGCTGGACGGATGAAACTTGATTATCTCCAGTTTCTGGAGCTCGAGGTCTTCACCCGTTTTGGAGCACGGCTTGAAGCCTCAATGGAAGCAGCAATTGCTCAGGGAACCAGATTGCGGGAGGTCCTAAAACAGGACCGATTGGTACCCGTATCAGCAGCATTCCAAATGACGTGGTTAGTGGCCTTCAATGATGGTCTATTTAAAGATATTCCCCTTGAATCAATTCCATCAATGCTCAATTTTCTCCAACAAAAATCGGAAGACACGGCACTGACATTGGATAGCCCTCGGGAACAATGGAGTCATACGGTTGGAGGTTGGATACAAAGTTATGACCAGGGAACAGCCCCATGAGCAAACGCCAGGAACTGGAACACCACCGCCGCAGTCTGGGTGAGATCAGGGAGATTATGAATTCCATGAAAACTCTGGCATTCATGGAAACCCGTAAACTTACACGCTTTCTTGGCACCCAACAAGCGGTGGTGAGGAGTATTGAAGTTACTGCAGCAGATTTCTTGAGTTTCCATCCAGAAATTTTGCCCGAAGTTCCTGAAACAAACCAAATTTACCTGCTGATAGGAACCGAGCGTGGGTTCTGTGGTGACTTTAACCAGAGCTTGCTCCGTCATCTCGAATCAACCCTGCAAACACATCCACAAGACGAAGCACTGGTGATAGCAGTCGGGCACAAGCTGCATACCATAATCGAAAATAAAACTAGTGGAGTGGCTTTGATCGACGGGGCCAGCGTCACGGAAGAAGTGATGACCATACTCAATCAGGTGGGACAGACTCTCTCTTCCTTACAAGAACGACATGGCATGCTACCCTTGTACGGACTCTATCATGGCAGAGATGGCGGTATCGTAGTGCAAAAACTGCTGCCATCCTTCCAACATTACTTACACCAACCAGCGCATTTCACCCATCCTCCAGCATTGAACCTGGTGCCAGCAAATTTTCTGCTCGAACTGACAGAACAGTACCTTTTTGCCGCCTTACACGAAATACTCTATATCTCACTTATGGCAGAAAACCGCACCCGCGTAGCACACCTGGAAGGGGCGGTTAAACATCTTGATGATAAATCCGAGGAATTAGCCCGAAAAAGTAATGCACTACGTCAGGAAGAGATTATTGAAGAGATTGAGGTCATTCTCCTCAGCGGCGGCGATGAGAACTGGCATCAGCACAAGACAAAATCAGGTTAAACATTAAAGCGAAAATGCATCACGTCACCATTAACAACTGGATAATCTTTTCCTTCAAGTCGCAGCAGACCTTTTTCTTTAGCTCCAGCTTCCCCGCCAGAGTTGATGTAATCATCATAAGCCGTAACCTCAGCACGGATGAAACCTTTTTCAAAATCGGTATGAATAACCCCAGCAGCCTGGGGAGCAAGAGCGCCATCAGAAACGGTCCAGGCGCGCACTTCTTTTGGCCCTGCGGTAAAATAGGTGATGAGACCAAGCAAGCGATATCCAGCATGAATCATGCGTTCAAGACCTGCCTCTTCAAGACCGAGCTCCTGCAAAAATTCTAGTTTTTCATCGCACTCTAGTTCAGCAATCTCTGACTCAATCTTGCCACAAATAGTGACCGCTTCTGCCCCTTCAGAAAACGCATGATCACGCACTTTCTGGACAAATGGATGGGTCCCTTCAAGATCATCTTCAGCGACATTGGCAACATAGAGAACTGGCTTCATGGTAATCAAATGGACTTCAGAAATTGCACTGAGCTCTTCAGCATCAAGAATAACCGCTCGTGCCGGCAAGCCCTCATTTAAAGCTGTCGCTAACTTCTCCAGAACCTGAAGTTCTAACTGCAACTGCTTATCACCACTCTTGGCTTGTTTTTTACCACGTAAAATCCGCTTATCAATACTATCTAAATCAGAAAGGTTCAATTCCGTCTGAATGACTTCAATATCCCGCAGAGGATCAACGTCACCATCAACATGAACGACATTGTCATCCTCAAAACAGCGAACAATGTGAGCGATAGCATCCACTTGACGAATATGACCAAGAAACTGATTCCCCAGTCCCTCACCTTGGCTGGCACCGCGAACTAATCCGGCAATATCCACAAATTCCATTGCCGTCGGAACAATATCTTTTGGATGGACAAGACTTGCCAAGACCGCCATGCGCGAATCAGGTACAGCAACAACTCCAACATTCGGTTCAATTGTACAAAAAGGATAATTTGCTGATTCCGCGCCAGCAGAAGTAATCGCATTAAAAATCGTCGATTTACCGACATTTGGCAAACCAACAATTCCACATTTAAAACCCATAAAATTTCCTTGTAAAATAAAGATAGCCGGAGCAAAAGCTCCGGCTATCGGGTCAAACAATTATAGATAATCAGCTATCAAACAAGCAGTGGAGCAATGACCAGTGCAACAACGCTCATCAACTTGATGAGAATATTCATAGCCGGGCCAGAAGTATCTTTGAAGGGGTCACCAACGGTATCGCCAATAACAGCAGCAGCATGAGCATCACTACCCTTGCCTTCACCTTCGAGTTGACCACTCTCAATGTATTTTTTGGCATTGTCCCAAGCACCGCCACCGTTTGACATCATCAACGCTAGCAAAACACCACACACGGTTGCACCAGCAAGCATCCCACCCAGAGATTCCTTACCCAGGAGAAAACCGACAAGAACCGGAGCAGAGACAGCTACCACACCGGGTAGAATCATTTCTCTAAGAGCAGCCTTGGCAGAGATATCTACACAACGCTGAGAATCTGGCTTAACACCCTCTTTACCTTCCAACAAACCTGGAGTTTCACGGAACTGACGGCGGATTTCTTCGACCATTGCACCGGCAGCTTTACCCACACTGGTCATGGTCAATGCACCCATAAAAAATGGTAACGCTCCACCGATCAGCATACCGATAACAACCATCGGATTGATCAGGTTGATCACCTCGAGGCCAACTGTTGTTGCATATGCTGAGAATAGAGCCAATGCAGTCAAAGCAGCCGAACCTATGGCAAATCCCTTACCAATTGCAGCAGTTGTGTTACCAATAGCATCCAAACCATCAGTGATCTTCCGTACATCAGGTCCCAGACCGGCCATTTCAGAGATACCACCAGCATTATCAGCAATCGGACCATAAGCATCAACCGTCATGGTGACACCGACAGTTGCCAACATTCCTACTGCGGCAATCCCGATACCGTAAAGGCCAGCAAAGTAATTTGCAGTAAAAATACTGATACAGATAATGACAATTGGCAGAGCAGTCGATTCAAGACCTACTGCCAAACCATGGATAATGTTGGTTGCCGGACCAGTTTTACTTGCCTCGGCAATCCGGGTTACTGGAGCATGTGCGGTGTAGTATTCGGTAATCTGGCCAATGGCGATACCCGCCAGAGTACCGGCCAGAATTGCCCAGAATATTCCAGTATTAAGACCAACAACCTGAATATAAATAAAAGCAGCAATCAAAAAACCACCAGCAGCAACAAAGGTTGTGTAGTGCAATGCTTTAGCTGGATCCATTCCCTTGAGGACTTTCATGGAACCAATGCCAATAAATGAAAATAGCAATCCAATCATTGCCAGAGCCAGCGGCAGCAGCATGGCGCTGGCTTGAACTTCAGCACCAACACCCAATTTAGCCAACAGTGCCGGACTGGCAGCAGCAGCAATTGCCATCGTCGCGATAATAGAACCAACATACGATTCAAAGATATCGGCACCCATTCCCGCCGTATCACCGACACAGTCACCAACATTATCAGCAATAACACCTGGGTTACGCGGATCATCTTCTGGAATCCCGGCTTCAACCTTACCAACCAGGTCGGCACCGACATCAGCGGCCTTGGTATAGATACCGCCACCGACACGGGCAAAGAGTGCGATAGAGGAAGCACCCATGGCAAACCCGGTGATATATTTAGAAGTTTCGGGGCTACCACCGAAGAAAATATAAGCAACACCAACACCAACCAGACCCAGGGATGCTACTGCCAGCCCCATTACAGCACCACCGTTAAAAGAGACTTCCAAGGCTTTAGCCTGCCCATGAGCACGAGCGGCTTCACAGGTTCTGACGTTGGCTCGGGTCGCTGCTTTCATGCCAATAAACCCACAGGTCATGGAACAGACAGCGCCACCAAGAAAAGCCAGTGCAGTCTGAATATTCATGGCGACAGCAATCAGAATAAACACCACAACAATAAAGATGGCCAACACCCGATACTCACGACCAAGAAAAGCCATGGCTCCGTTATGGATATCATCAGAAATTTCACGCATTTTTTCATTTCCGACCGGTTGTGCCTTAACAACATTGTAGAGCACGATCGCGATCACAAATCCAATTACGCCTAAAATAGGAGCCCACATTTGCAGTTGCATTGATTCTTCACCTCTCTGTGTTTGTGTTGAGATTAATCTAGCAGGTTATAATTATTGAAAGAATTCATCGCCTCAGTCACTCCGCTTGAGAGTATCTTTTCAACGGCCTCGGCAGCGGTATCAAGTAACTGGGGAAGCATTTTTTTTTCATTTGTTGCAAACCGGCTCAGAACATGTCCGGTCACATCACCACGTTCCGGTCGACCAATTCCAACCCGCAAACGAATGAAATCTTTACACCCCAGGACGGCGACAATATCTCTTAAACCGTTGTGTCCACCATGCCCACCATCTGCTTTGATCCGTAAGCGCCCGAAGGGCAAGTCCAAATCATCATAGATGATAATCAAATCCCCCGGTTCAATTCCGAGGGATCGATAAGCAGCATTCACACTAGAGCCGCTACAATTCATAAAGGTCTGGGGCAGGAGCACCGTCGTTTCACTGGTTGCAATTTTACCAACGCCGTAATTGCCCTGATACCCTTTTTTTTTCAACGTTATCCGCTGGCGTTGGGCAACCTGCTCTGCTACCAGAAACCCAATATTGTGTCTCGTCGCAGCATATTTATCGCCGGGGTTTCCTAGCCCAACCAGTAGCTTCACGCTAAATCCAGTCGCAGATATTATTCAGCCGCAGCTTCGTCACTCTCAGCAGCCTCAGCACCGTCAATTGCTTCCAGCTCATCATCTTCGCTAACTTCAACCTCTTCCTTGATTATGCTTAAGGTCATAACGGTAAAGTTAACATCATGGACAAGTTCAATATCTTCCGGGGCCGTAACTTCTTCGATATGGATAGTATCGCCAATCGCAAGTGCGGTGACATCAATATCGATAGCCTGTGGAACTTGTGTTGGCAAACAAAGAACTTCCAACTCATTCCGCACCAACTGTAGAGTACCGCCTTCTTTCTGACCAGCAGCAGTTCCAACGATATTGATTGGCACCAAGAATACCGCTTTTTCGGTGAGGTTAATCGCGTGAAAATCGGCACTGATCATGTCACGACGCAAAGGATGAATGTCGGCATTTTTCAGGATAACAACCTTACCAGAAAGCTCAGTGGCACCCTTCAAAGTAATCAGGGTATTTAATCCAGCCTCACCGGAAATAGCAGCTTCCAGTTCTTTGGGATCAACAGTAATTGCCGTTGGCTCAAGATCTTTGCCATAAACAACTGCTGGCAACTTTCCTATTACCCTCAGCTTACGTGCAACACCTTTGCCACTTTTCTCACGAATTTCAACATTCAATTCCGCTTGTTCCATCTATCTATCCTCCATTAATAAGGAAACTATTTTTTATACAAACAGTGAGCTGACCGATTCAGCATTATGAGTCCGGCGAATTGCTTCCGCCAACAGGTGACTGACCGACAGACTCTGTAAGGTACCACACTGACTCAGTTTGTCATGTGTTGGAATCGTATCAGTAATAAAAACTTTTTTCAGTGGACTATCAGTAATCCGCTGCAAAGCGGGACCAGAGAGCACACCGTGAGTAGCACAAGCATAAATATCAACAGCACCCTGTTCCTGAAGCGCAGTTGCTGCGGCGCAGAGAGTACCTGCTGTATCAATCATATCATCAATAATGACGCAATTTTTACCTTTAACATCACCAATTATATGCATAACTTCAGCAACATTTGGTCCGCTGCGTCGCTTGTCAATAATTGCCAGCCCCGCGTTGAGTCGCTTGGCAAAAGCGCGGGCACGTTCTGTTCCACCGGCATCAGGTGAAACAAAAATTAAGTC
>Ga0307989_1001658_pt1 | contig 11556 bp, 12 predicted proteins | sample EllFjometagen185_FD_203164 | JGI IMG/M metagenome (GOLD analysis project Ga0307989, IMG submission 203164) | Marine microbial communities from Ellis Fjord, Antarctic Ocean - #185 | ecosystem: Environmental > Aquatic > Marine > Unclassified | place: Southern Ocean | collected 2014-10-08 | reverse complement strand
ACCATGAAAATGAGAAATATTTGTGCTCAGACAAAAAAATAGAAATACAACGGGTGTTACTATATTTTTAGAAAACCCCGTAAGCCCTTTAAAAACTGGACTTACGGGGTTAATTTATTATTTTAGTGTCAAAGACAGGATAATATTCTCGATAAGTATATATGTCAATAAACACAATCCTTTTTTAGATATTTAGTGTAATATATATTATATTAGACAAGGAGGGCTCAAATGAGAGAAAATCTAAGTATTGAAATTGCGTCATCAAAAAAGCATATAAAAATAATTGAGTCTTTAGCAAAGGAAATTTGGTCACAGCATTATCTGCCTATAATAGGGCAGGAACAGGTTGACTATATGTTGAGTAAATATCAGTCAGCTGATGCAATAACCCAAAGCATCGAAGATGGATATATCTACTATATAGCTTATTATGAAAAAGAACCATGTGGGTATAGTGCTATTAAACCAGATGAAGGAATATTGTTAAGCAAATTTTATGTAAAAAAGAATATTCGGGGAAAAGGGTTGGGAAAAGCAATGCTTAGTTTTATCTATAAATATGCTGAAGATAATAGGATTAATCGTATATGGTTAACGTGTAATAAATATAATTCTCAAAGTATAAATATCTATAAAAAACTTGGGTTTTCAATAGTTGATAAAGTGGTTACTGATATTGGGAATGGATTTGTAATGGATGACTATATTATGGAAAAATATTTAGAAGAGAAATTATAGTAATACAACCAAAACTGTGCTTTATTGACATTGGAAAACTGTTAACATATGATGTATTTGAATTTAATAAAAGGCCTATAGATATTAGGTATAAGAAGGCAAAATGAATTGCGTCAGCGCAACTCATTTTGCCTTTTCTTTATTTTTAGGAAGATTCAGAGGGAGTAGAAAATGAAAACCAATGTATTAATAGATAACGGTAACCTTACACTTGATGATTTTATTGCAGTTAGCAGAAGGGACGCTATTGTAAAAATATCTGAACAAGCCGTAATAAGAATTAATAATTCAAGACAGACAGTTAATGAATTTGTTGAAAATGAAGAAATTGTATATGGGGTAACAACAGGGTTTGGTAAGTTTAGTGAGGTTTGTGTTACCAAAGAACAATCAAAATTAATACAAAAAAACCTAATTGTTTCACATGCAGTTGGAAGTGGTGACTATTTTGATAAAGAAATAATCAGAGGTATTATTTTGCTTCGAATCAATAATCTATGTATAGGTTATTCCGGGGTAAGATACTCTACTGTTAAAACAATGGTTGAAATGCTGAATAAAGGAGTACATCCGTTGATACCTGAAAAAGGTTCTCTGGGTGCCAGTGGAGATTTAGCACCTCTTGCACACATGGTTCTACCTATGATTGGACTGGGAAAAGCAGAATATAAAGGTGAAATATTAAGTGGGAAAGCTGCAATGGAAAATGCAGGAGTAGATACTATAGAACTGGTTGCCAAAGAAGGTTTGGCCCTTATAAATGGTACCCAGGTAATGACATCTGTGGGGGCTCATACCATATATGATTCAATGAAATTATTAGATGTTTCAGATTTATCTGCAGCACTGACATATGAAGCCTTGCATGGAATAATTTCTGTTTTGGATCCAAGGCTACATCAGTTAAGACCTCATAAGGGTCAGATCCACACAGCTAAAAATATTTTAAAAATACTAGAGGGAAGTAAATGTACAATGCATCAGGGAGATGGGAAGGTTCAGGATGCTTATTCGCTTAGATGTACACCTCAGGTTCATGGAGCAAGTCGTGATGCAATAGAGTTTGTTAGAGAGAAAGTTGAAATTGAGATGAACTCTGTCACAGACAATCCAATAATATTCTATGATACAAAAGAAGGTATTTCAGGCGGGAATTTCCATGGACAACCTGTAGCTCTAGCATTTGATTTTCTTGGAATTGCATTAGCAGAACTAGCAGATATTGCAGAGAGAAGGCTCGAACGAATGGTAAATCCAGCGCTTAATGGATTGCCTGCCTTCCTTGTTAATAACGGAGGATTGAATTCAGGTTTTATGATAGTACAGTATAGTGCTGCTGCTTTGGTATCTGAAAACAAGGTGCTTTCGCATCCGGCAAGTGTTGATTCTATCCCGTCATCGGGCAATCAGGAAGACCACGTATCTATGGGAACAATCGGAGCAAGAAAAGCAAGAGAGATTTATAAGAATGTTAGAAGAGTTATAGCAATGGAAATAATGTGTGCCTGTCAGGCAATTGATTTAGGGACAAAGCACCAATTGGGAGATACAACTCAAAAGGCGTATAATCTTGTTAGAGGGAAAATTAAAATGCTTACATGTGATCGCGAAATGTATGAAGACATTAACAATCTGGAGAAACTCATTATTGATGAAAAATTCAATGATGTTATTGTTTCTATAAATAGAGGTGATAGTGATGATAAGTAATTCCGAAATTTCTAAAGCGATGACTATTAAACTAGATAATTCATTACCTGGTCCATGTGTTTTTAATGAAAAAATCAGAAGGGCTCCTAAACGAGAGCTACTTCTTAATCAAAGAGAAATAAAACTAGCTCTTAAAAATGCACTAAGATATATTCCGCAGAATCTACATGAAGAAATTGCTCCTGAATTTTTAAAGGAGCTAATGACAAAGGGTAGAATATACGGTTATCGCTATAGACCCAAGGACAGGATTTATGGAAAGCCCATTGATGAATATCAGGGTAATTGTATAGAGGGAAAAGCTTTTCAGGTCATGATAGACAATAATCTAGATTTTGATATTGCCTTATATCCATATGAACTTGTAACATATGGCGAAACAGGACAGGTATGTCAAAACTGGATGCAATACAGATTAATAAAGAAATATCTTCAGAATATGACTGATGAACAAACGCTTGTTGTGGCTTCAGGACATCCTTTGGGTTTATTTAAATCAGATAAAAGAAGCCCAATGGTAATTATTACCAATGGTTTAATGGTTGGAATGTTTGATAATCCTGAAAGTTGGTCTAAAGCAGGAGCACTTGGTGTTTCTAATTACGGGCAGATGACTGCCGGAGGATGGATGTATATAGGCCCACAAGGAATTGTTCATGGTACATACAATACGCTTATTAATGCAGGAAGGATGAAACTGGGAGTAAAAAGTGATGAGAATCTGCAGGGGCGTATATTTGTTACATCAGGTTTGGGAGGTATGAGCGGAGCACAGCCTAAGGCCATAGAAATAGCAGGTGGTGTGGGTATAATTGCTGAAGTTGATATAACACGTATTACCACAAGACATAAACAGGGTTGGGTTAAAAAAGTTTCGGATAATCTAGAAGAAGTATTCGCGATTGCCAAAGAGTATTCCAATAAAAAACAAACAATATCAATTGCCTACCATGGCAACATAGTGGATTTACTGGAATATGCTGTAAAAGAAAATATAAAGATAGATCTTCTTACTGATCAGACATCTTGTCATGCCCCATATGACGGAGGGTATTGTCCGCAGGGAATAACATTTAGAGAACGAACGCAACTGTTAAATAATGATAAAAAAGCTTTTGTTAAGCTTGTTGATAAATCTTTAATAAAGCAATTTAATTTGATAAAAGCTTTATGTAATCGCGGAACATATTTTTTCGATTATGGTAATTCCTTTATGAAGGCAGTTTTTGATGCTGGTGCAATGGAAATAGCAAAAAATGGAGTTGATACTTCTGAAGGGTTTGTTTTTCCTTCTTATGTAGAGGATATTATGGGGCCGATGCTGTTTGATTATGGATACGGACCATTTCGATGGGTGTGCCTCAGTGGAAAGAAAGACGATTTAAGAAAGACTGATAAAGCAGCTATGGAAATAATTGATCCTGAGCGCAGAAGCCAGGATAGAGATAATTGGGTATGGATAAGAGATGCAGATAAGAACAATCTTGTTGTGGGAACACAGGCAAGAATTCTTTATCAAGATGCCATTGGTCGAAGGGATATTGCACTAAAATTCAATGAACTGGTAAGAAACAATGAAACCGGACCGATTATATTGGGTAGAGATCACCATGATACCGGTGGAACTGACTCTCCATTTAGAGAAACATCAAATATTAGAGATGGAAGCAATGTAACCGCAGATATGGCTGTTCAGTGCTTTGCAGGAAATGCTGCTCGAGGGATGAGTTTAGTTTCGCTCCATAACGGTGGGGGAGTAGGAATATCAAAGGCAATAAACGGAGGTTTCGGAATGGTACTTGACGGAAGTGACTGTGTAGATGAAATCCTTCGAAATGCAGTACCTTTTGATGTTATGGTTGGAGTTGCCAGAAGAAACTGGGCGCGATGCGAAAATTCAATAAAAACAACTGTTGAGTACAACAAAAACTTTGGTGAAAGCAATGCAATAACAATTCCCTATATAGCAGATGATAAATATATTGATACAGTAGTCAATAATTATGGAAGCGGTGGTAGTGATGAATAAAATTATAGAATGTGTGCCGAATTTCAGCGAAGGAAGAGATTTGAAAAAAGTTGAAAAAATAGTAGATTGTTTTAGAGGGAAAAAAGATGTCAGGCTTCTTGATTACAGCAGTGATGAAGATCATAACAGAAGCGTTGTAACAGTAATTGGTGAACCAGAAGCCCTTGGGATTGCAGTTATAGAAGCAATAGGAACAGCTGTAAAGCTTATTGATATGACAACACATAAGGGTCAGCATCCGAGAATGGGAGCAATTGATGTAGTTCCATTCATTCCCATTAAAAATACGACAATAGCCGAAGCGGATAAACTGGCCCGGGAGGTAGCAGAGGAAGCTGGTAAAAAGTTCTCATTGCCGTTTATACTTTATGAAAAATCAGCAACTGCACCTCATAGAGAGAATCTTGCATCTATAAGAAAAGGTGAATTCGAAGGGATGGTTGAAAAACTTAAATCTAATAAGTGGCACAGTGATTATGGTCCTAATAACATTCATCCAACAGCAGGAGTAACCGCAATTGGGGCAAGAATGCCATTGATTGCATATAATATAAAACTTGACACAAAGGATCTTGAAATAGCAAAGAAAATCGGGAAGTTAATCAGGCATTCAAACGGTGGATTCAGATACTGCAAAGCTATGGGGGTTGAATTAAAGGAACGAGGAATAGTAGAAGTATCTATGAATTTGACAGACTACAGCAAAACTGCATTATACAGAGTATTTGAAACGGTAAAAATGGAGTGTAAGCGGTATGGAGTAAATATTTTGGGAAGCGAGATAGTTGGTCTAGTTCCCATGAAAGCACTTATCGATAGTGCGGAATATTATCTTGGACTTGAGAATTTTAATATGGATCAAGTTCTTGAATATAGGTTATAAATGAATAGATTAATTTTAACAAACATAAATGAATTGGTAACTTGCTGTGGAGAAACCCCTAAACGCGGAGCGGCAATGAGTGATGTGGGAATAATTCACGACGGTAGTGTAGTAATAGAGGGTGATAAAATATCTGCTGTTGGTAGCAGTAAAGATATTTTTGCCCAATATGATATTAATGAATACAAAGAAATAAACTGTTCAGAAAAAGCTGTTTTACCTGGATTTGTAGATTCACATACACACTTTGTTTTCGGAGGGTACAGAAACGGAGAATTTTCTATGAGGTTGGACGGGGCTTCATACATGGACATCCAAAATGCCGGAGGTGGAATCGCAAGTACAATGGAAAGCACCAGGTATGCAACCGTAGAGGAGTTAATAGAAACAGGCTTGAAACGTGCAGATTCAATGCTATCCTTTGGAGTTACAACCGTTGAAGGAAAAAGCGGATATGGGCTTGATAAAGATACTGAAATAAAACAGTTAAAAGCAATGAAGCAAATATCAAAATTGCATCCAATAGATATTGTATCTACATTCATGGGTGCACATTCTGTCCCTAAAAATTATAAAGGCAGAGAGCGTGAGTATTTGGAATTTCTAATTACCCACGTACTGCCGATAGTAAAAAAAGAAAAGTTAGCTGAGTTTGTTGATATCTTCTGTGAGCAGGGAGTATTTAATATTGAGCAATCCAAATTATACTTGTCAAAAGCTAAAGATATGGGTTTCAAATTGAAACTACATGCTGATGAAATTATTCAAACGGGTGGAGCTGAACTTGGTGCTGAGTTAAAGGCAATTTCTGCTGATCATTTGCTTCAGGTGTCTGAAGAGGGAATAAACAGAATGGTTGAAAGCGGTGTAATTGCTACGCTTTTACCAGCAACAGCTTTTAATCTGAAAGAAAAATATGCTGATGCCAGAAAAATAATTGACAGAGGATGTGCGGTGGCTTTAGCAACAGACTTTAATCCAGGAAGCAGCTTCACTAATTCTATTCCTCTTGTAGTAGCACTTGCTGCGATTAATATGGGTATGAATACACGGGAAATAGTTGCAGCACTCACTATAAATGGAGCATGTGCCATAGATCGGCAGAATGAAATCGGTAGTATTGAAAAGGGAAAAAAAGCGGATATTATAATTCTTGATTATCCTTCAATAGATTTTCTGCCATATCATACCGGTATTAATATAGTAAAAACAGTTATAAAAAACGGGAAAGTAGTTATAGATAATTAGGAGTTTAATATGAAGAATCTGAGTATTACAGAATTTGCGGAAATAACAGCATCAAAAAGTGCAGTACCGGGTGGTGGAAGTATAGCGGCGCTATGTGGTGGGTTGAGCGCGGCACTAGTAGAGATGGTATCGAATATAACTATCGGTAATAAGAAATATGCAGATGCCAAAGAGACAATGATATCAATAAAAGAGAAAGCATTTATTTTACGAAATGATTTATTAGATGATATAGAAAAAGATAGTAATGCCTATGCCCAGGTAATGAATGCATATAAACTGCCGAAAACTAATGATGAAGAAAAAAATATTAGGTCTTTGGAAATTCAAAAGGAATTAAAAAATGCAGTTTTGGTTCCTCTGGAAATAGCGACAAAGGCCTGCAAGGTTATTGAGCTTTCAGGTGTAGCGGTAAAATTAGGCAATAAAAATGCTGTTACCGATGGAATGGTTTCAACAATGATGGCAAGGACAGCAGTGCTTGCTGCATTACTAAATGCAAAAATAAATCTTGGTTCTATAAAAGACCAGCTTTTCGTGAAAGAGATGTCTGAAAAAGTACGTAAGCTAGAAACAAATTGTATTGAAGCGGAAAAAAGAATATTGAACAGTGTAACACTTTAAATCGTAGTATAATTTAAGTGGACATTTCTAAATTAAATTTCTGTGGGGTGTTACTGTGAAAGAAACAAAAAAAATGGGAATTGGTAAACTGGCAATTACACTTGCTGTTTCCGATAATAGTGATGACAAAATTATTGATTATTATCAGAAAAAAGGCTATAAACTCATAAAAGGCCATGTTGGCGCAATGGATGCAAGCAAGATTTTTGCTGCTGTTGAAACCGCAGTTATCCGACAGAATATTATTCGGGAAAATTACCATGAAGAACATGCACTTTACCATGCAATCAGCGAAGCATTCAATGGTTACTGCAGAGGGCCTGTTGCTCTTGATAGTGTGCTAAGAACCACAGGGCTTGTTTTCTCAGTTATTAGGGGGAATCTATCAGTTGATGATGATAAAAACGGAGAATGGATTGTAGTGGTTTTATATGGGCTTATAGGCTCCCCACGACGTGGGTTTGAGCATGAAGCCATAGGCATGGGGGTTCAATCTATATAGTCAGAAAAATATCCCAGGATAAATCGGTAAATTTGTAAAGTTTTATTTGAGATTTAATAAATGTAATCCTTTTTAAATAAACACTTTATTCTGTTATGAATGAGAATAATAATATAAAATAGACAGAGTAAAGTTTTAGAAAAGATAAATTAGCTTCAGAAGAATGTTGAGGAAGGATTAATGGGTTAACTTTTAATGAGTAGAAAGAAATTAATATTCAGCTATATTTATATTATATTAACCGTTATTTTAATAGGATATTTGCTTTCTGGAAGTATTGAAATTGATAGTCTTAAACAGCTATTTTCTGAAATGAACTATATTTGGCTTGTTGGAGCTTTTCTCTGCATAGTAATACATTGGATTATGGATTCAGTGATTGTATACCAAATAGTACCGTATATTGCTCAGAACAGAAAAAGTTTTCTTTCATGTGTAAAATATGGAATAGTAGGACTTTACTATGCAGCCTTGACTCCCTTTGCGTCGGGCGGCCAGCCAATGCAGATATTTTATATGAAAAGAGATGGTATACCTGTCGGTAAAGCTACTGCAATTGTAAGTGTAAAGCTCTTTGTTTGGTGGTCTTCGATGTGTTTTTCTTTTATTGTTTATATGATTCTAAGAGGAGCATTTTTCTATTCTAATTACAAGGCGATTTTCTGGATTGCTGTATTGGGTTTTTTAGTAAATTTATTTGGAGTTATTTTTATATTAATCGTATTAACAAATGAATCAGGAGCTAAAAAAATTGTAGTATGGATACTTGCAATACTCAGTAAAATCAGAATTATTAAACATCCTGAAAAAGCTTACACAAAAGTTGAAAAATCTATAATGGACTTTGCTCAGGCATCATCTTATGTACGAAAACACAAGATAAAAGTGTTTATTTCTTTTGTATTATCATGTATAAAAGTATCCTTTATGTTTGCAGTTCCATTCATAGTTTTTAAAGCCTTTAATCTGGATGGTTATAACTTTGTGGATCTGTCATCATTAAATACGTTTATGTTTCTTACAGTATCATTTATGCCAACTCCGGGAACTTCATTTGCAGCTGAAGGTGGTTTCAGGCTGGTATATTATCCGTTATTTGGAAACCTAACTGCCATGGCTATAGCAGTCTGGAGAATCATAACATATTATTTAATTCTTTTAGTGGGTGGATTAGTAGTAATAATTGACCAGATTTGGAATATAAAAAAATCAAAAACTATAGACATAAATTAAAAAGTTAGAATCAGATGGAAAGGCCAATTCAAATGTACTTTAGCTATGGTGAAAATGAAATCCTGTATCTATCATCTAAAGATGAAATTTTGGGTAAAGCAATTTGTGAAGTCGGACATATATACAGAGAAGTTAATACAGATCTGTTTTTTTCAATTATTTACCATATAATCGGACAGCAGGTTTCTGTGGCAGCTCAAAAGACAATATGGAAACGCATGGCAGATCACTTCGGTAAAGTTACTGCAGATAAGATTAATAAAACAAGCATTAATGAATTACAAAGTTTTGGGATTACATTTAGGAAAGCCGGATATATGAATACAACCGCAATGAATGTTTTACAAGGGGAATTGAATCTGGATAATATGTGGGAATTAAGTGATGATGTCATAAAGTCATTAACTAAGCTTCCCGGAATAGGGATTTGGACAGCAGAAATGATTCTATTATTTTGTATGCAGAGACCGGACATTTTTAGTTATGAAGACCTGGCAATACACAGAGGTCTTTGTAAGCTGTATGATAAAGAAAAAATAGATAGAAAGCAGTTTGAAAAGTATAAAAAGCAATACTCACCTTATGGCAGTACAGCAAGCTTATATTTATGGGCAATTTCGTAATATTACCTAGGAATACAATGTTAGTAAATATTATGTAATAATATATATATGGAGAATTGATAACAAATGATATCATTAGAAGAAATGGAAATAATGCTGGATGAGATAACGCTGGAGTTCCCTCGAGATATATTTGTAAAGCTTAACGGCGGTGTCGTTCTGTTACCTCAAACTAAGCGTAATATGAAAATAAAAAGTGGCAATATGCTCATACTAGGTGAATATCACAGCGGTGGTAATATGGGAAGATACATTGCTATATATTATGGGTCTTTTCAACGTGTATTCGGTCATTTGGGAGAAGAGCTTTTAAAAAAACAACTTATAAAAACATTGAAACATGAATTTACTCATCATCTTGAATCTCTTGCAGGAGAACGGGATTTAGAGATAAAAGATGCCGAGTATCTTGCTAAATATTTAAATAGAAAAAATACGGGAAATTAATCTGCATAAGTAGTACTGGAGTATTAGCAATTGGAAGGAGACATGTTGGAAAAACTAAAGGGATATTTGGCAAAAGTAAAAAGTCCAAGGATTCTTGATATCGCAACAGGAAAAGGTTCATTTATTGAAATAATCAGGTATATTTGTGACGATTATTCAGAAATCATTGGAATTGATAATTCTCCTAAAGCTATAGAAATGGCTAATAGAAACATCAAAGAACCACGGGTATCATTTATACAAATGGATATTAATGAAATAACATTTGAAAAGAATTCATTTGATATTGTATGTTTATCAAATTCTATTCATCATATGAACAATATAAATGACTGCATTGATAAAATGTCAGAGATGGTAAAGCCGGGCGGCATACTGCTATTTAATGAAATGATATCTGACAATTCAGATGAGGCTCAAATGACACATACATATATACATCATTTTTGGGCTGAAATTGATCGGTTGAATGGTGTTGTTCATAAAAAAACCATGAAAAAACAAGAGATACTGGATGTATTTACTAGTAATACAAAAGTATTAATCGACCAGACATGGGAATTAATCTTTGAAGATGAAGAAGAAATAACAAAAGAAGCATATGATTGGCTAAAGAATACACTTGAGAAGTCTCTGGATAGAATAAAAGGGTTTGATGAATATCCGGAATTAGAAAAAAGAGCTCAAGAATTGGAAGTGCGACTTGATACCATAGGATTTAAACCTGCAACGCAGGTAATAGTGGTCGTGAAATTAAATAAATAAGTTATCTTTAATAATAGTTGTTAATTACATGGTATTTACAACGGAGATGAATACGAAAGGATTTAAGTAAATTAAAAGCAAAATTCATTTAGTGATACTGTTGTGAAAAAGTATTCGGACTGCAGAAGGTAAGTATTTAAATCAGAAATACAGCTAATTTATTTATCGACTAAAAAAACCTCGGGCAACACACCCGAGGTTTAAATTTATCACATTTATATAATTTAAATATTACTCCAATTTAAAGAATACTTTAAAAACACCTAAATGTTTTTTCCCATAAGTCAGAGCATCTGAATCACTTACGTAAATACTGAAAACAGAATAGTCTGTTCTCTCAAATTGGGACTTTGAATATATTCCATTGGATTGTTTAGTACCATTCAATATATTCTCAGCAATACCTTCACTTCCCGCTGAATATTTTTCTATATTTCTATCTGCTTTATTATTCAAGTAATTTGTGAAATCATCCATAGTTGGATTAGTGAAAAACATAATAGTGCCTACTATAATAATAATAACAATAATAATTCCAATAGTTTTCATAATTCCTCCATTTTCAGATTGTGCGGTTAATAAGCTAATAGTATGATGAAATTGAAATATTCAATCTCATCTCTATTGGTTTGCCCTGCATGGGCGATAACTCGGTGGTGAAAGTCCACTACAGACTTGGCAGCAGGAACTGTTAGCAGAGGGCAAGGGTGTCCATCGTGAGGTGGAATCTGAAGGAAGCCTAATGCAAAGC
>Ga0307989_1001657_pt1 | contig 11556 bp, 10 predicted proteins | sample EllFjometagen185_FD_203164 | JGI IMG/M metagenome (GOLD analysis project Ga0307989, IMG submission 203164) | Marine microbial communities from Ellis Fjord, Antarctic Ocean - #185 | ecosystem: Environmental > Aquatic > Marine > Unclassified | place: Southern Ocean | collected 2014-10-08 | reverse complement strand
TCGAGTATAGCGACCAGGCTGGTCGCTTTACAATTAAACTTTCTACAATTGTAATTGATTAATATTATCAAGCACAAATTCCACTTCAACAATTATCAGTGGAAGGTGATGCTTAATAAATTGCAACTTGGCAAAATCTTTTTCTGTTGTTAGTAAATAATCTATTTTCCCGAGCTTAATATCAGCAGAAATTTGTTTGATAATTTTATTGTTTTTAAAATCATAATGGTCAGGAAAACGAAAGTGTTTTTCGAAATGTAATCCGGCTTTGTGTACAGTATCCTCAAATGAAGACGGTAAACCGATACCGGAGAGTAAAGCAAGTTTTCCCTCAGGATTAATCTCATGCCCTTCAATATTGGCAAATCGTTTAATTTGATATTCACCTTTCAAAATTGGCTTGTTGTATTTTTCAATTTTATTAGAAATTTTACCTTTGCCATTGAAAACAATGTAGTTTGAATATTTAAGTGCTGAAAGCGGTTCACGCAAAATTCCCGCTGGTAAAACAAATCCATTTCCAATTCCACCAATGGCATTGAAAACAACAAAATCATAATCGTGCTGAACTTTGAGATGCTGGAACGAATCATCTAAAATAATGTATTCCAAATCCGGATACTTTTCTTCTAAATATTGGATTGATTTCTTACGGTCTTTACCTGCAATAACTGGAATTCCAGCAAGTTTAGTAGCCAGCAAAAAGGTTTCATCACCTGCATCTCTGGCAAAATCGAAAACTTTAGTTTCATCTGAAATGAGTTTATTCTCGTTCTCAAATTTTCCTTTGTAACCACGATGTGAAACTGCCACTTTCTTTCCCTGCATTTGCAGATGTTTTGCTAAAAATATGGTTACAGGTGTTTTACCACTACCACCACTAACGATATTACCAACACTGATAATCTTACATTTGCTTTTATAGCCACGCTTTATAAATAGTCGTCGTAATTTCAATATCAAAGAATATTTGAATGAAACAGGCCAAAGAATGTACGAAATCAGAGATTTTTCATATAGGTTTTTTTCGATTAGATTTTGCATTTTTTACCACACATAAGATATATAGATATTGCTGAGGAGCCACTTGACACCAAAATCCCATTCCCGTCTGATGTATGAATCATTTTTCAACTTGAAGCTATATCCCAAGCCCATAGCAAGATTAAGAAACACGTATTCGTTCTTGTCATTATCTGAGTAAAATAGTGTCGTTGATTCTCCATAATCAAAACCAAGATTACCTAACAAAAAAAAGCCAGATTGTTTATTTTTGGAGAAAAATTGATTTACACGGAAAGCAATTCCATATAATCTATACCTATCAAAAGTTTCAAATGCATGAATATACAGAATTGCTTCATTAAATCGTTGATCTTCAAATTTGTTGGCTGATAATATTCCAAAACAAATCCGAGGAGAAATAAGAGGACTTAGTGCAATATATTTCTGGTCAAATTTGAATTTGATAGTATCATTTTTTACTAGAGTTTCAGTTTGAGCAGGCAAAATGCTTTTAACTAAAAGAAAAATTAATATCATCATAATTATTGTGTTTTTTCTCATTATTTTACCACACATAACTAAAATACAAATTGCTGATCAAGATCTTGAAACCAACATCCAACGAAATTCTAAAGTGATGGTTATTCTGTAGTTTCCAACTGTAACCACATCCTACAGCTACGTCCGGCAATGTAAACCAACTTGGATTTGAAGGACTTGACCCACCCTGATCAAGTCCAAAATCCATATAAAAGGAACTAAAACCTAAATTGAAAAACCAATTAAATCCACTGTAGTCCAATTTGTAGAAATAAGTACTTCTGTATTTTATTCCCCAAAGATAAATTTTGTAAAAATCTTCAGCATTATGTCTTAATTCCCATACACTGGGTATAAGATCTGCATGAAAAATTATTGTTCCTTCTTGATAGACTTTCTTAAGTTTTGAGCATTGAGATATCCCAATTCCAACATCTGGCATAACAACAGGTGAGATATAGAACTCAAAGCTAATGTCATCCCAATCTGTTTTTGCCGTATCCATTTTTTCTTGAAGAGTTGGTTCTTCTGCAATAAGAGCACTAAATACAGAAAAGATCATAAAAGTAATAATCGTGATTTTCATCTCAAAATTCTATTCCTTTTCTGGCTTCTACACCCAGCACATAGTAATGCTTGATCTCTTTCATTTCAGTAACAAGTGAAGCGCAATGTAAAACCTCATTTTTAGCATATCTACCGGTCATTATTATCTCTGCATCAGTATCCATTTCCATCAATTCGATCTGCTTTTCCAGAGGTATCAGTTTCCATTTCACAGCTACATTTATCTCATCAATAACAATTATATCATAATTATTGGAAGCAATAATTTCTTTGCATTTATCATAAGCTTTTTCTGCTTCTTCAAAATCGATCTTCGATGGATTTTCAGGATTTACCAATTGTGCAGTTCCAAACTGAAAAATATCCAACCCATCCTGTTTAGAGAGAAACTTGATCTCGCCATATTCAAAATTCTTTTTCATGAACTGGATCAGGCATACTTTTTTCTCCTGACCCAACGCACGAATTATTAATCCCAGGGAAGCAGTTGTCTTTCCCTTTCCATTTCCTGTATAAATTTGTATCATAATAATTCCTTCTGTACAGCGAGCTGCCAGCTCGCTTATATCTTTATCGACCTGGCAGGTCATGTTACATCCACCCAATGTAGAGCGATCAGCTTGGTCGCTCCTAATAATCGACCTGGCAGGTCGAGTTACATCCACTCAATGTAGAGCGATTAGCTTGGTCGCTACCAATAATCGACCTGGCAGGTCGAGTTACAACTAACTATGTAAAGTTATTGTTCTTTCTACTAAATCCTACAATTTTAACTAATACTGCATTTGAATATCCTGTAAACTCTCTATTACCCAAGTGCCTTTCCATAGCTCTGGATTGTTGACTAATCCAGCTTTAACAGGATTTTTCAAAATATAATCCACATAAAAATTCAACTCTTCAATATTTCTAATGTAATGATCATATGATTCATGTTGCCAAAATTGACCTTTTCTATCAAGGACTTTATTGCATTTATTAGCTGTATAGCTTTTGAAACTAAACATAATTTTTGTTAGTGATTCATAAATTCCTGATGATTGCCTTGATGGTTGAATTATAAAATGAATATGATTGGGCATAATGCAATATACAATTAATTTATATTCAGTATTATTCCAATACATCAGATTTGATATGATAATTTGTCTAATATCGAGATTTAGTAACCACTTTTTATTTTGATCATTTTTATCTAGTAGATTATCAAAATTATTAAAATACTGTTTATGAAATTCACGAATAACTATCAGTTTATCATCCTTTTTTGAATTTTTCAGTATTTGTTCAAATTCCTGTTTCTTGTTTTTCAAGTTTTCTATTACATGTTTTGAAAGGGAATTTGCTAATCGAACTGTAATAAAAAATATTCCATTTTCAGGTTGAAAATGAGGGAGATTTCTTTTGTAAAACTCTCTAAAAATCATAATATCTTTCATTTATTCCTTGTACAGCTCGATTATATCTTTCTCGACCTGGCAGGTCATGTTACATCCACTCAATGTAGAGCGATCAGCTTGGTCGCTACCAATAATCGACCTGGCAGGTCGAGTTACATTCACTCAATGTAGAGCGATCAGCTTGGTCGCTACCAATAATCGACCTGGCAGGTCGAGTTACATTCACTCAATGTAGAGCGATCAGCTTGGTCGCTACCAATAATCGACCTGGCAGGTCGAGTTACATTCACTCAATGTAAGCGATCAGCTTGGTCGCTACCAATAATCGACCTAGCAGATCAAACTACCTACTTCATCAATATCATTTTCTTGGTTTCTATATAATTACCGGCTTGCATTTTATACAAATAAACACCACTTGAAACACGTTTACTATTTTCATCTGTTCCGTCCCATACAACTGTGTGAACTCCAGCAAGAAGAATTTCATTCACTATAGTTTTTATTTTTTGACCCTTCAAATTATAGATCACAATTTCTGTGTTCTCTGTAGATTCCATTGTTGAAAATGAAATTGTAGTTGTTGGGTTGAAAGGATTTGGATAGTTACCTTCTAGAGCTGTAACTATAGGTATTAAATTAGGGTCCGTTGCAGGTCCAGGTCCTATTCCAGCATCATTTGAGAATCCTGATTCGTATCCACCATCATATAAAGCAGTCACGTTATAAATGTGTGTTCCTGGTGGAACTGGTGTGTCTAAGAACATAAAACCCATAATACCTTCTTCATGTAATTCACCATCACGGTATACATTGTAACTTGCTACGCCTCTAGTTACATCTGGAGCTTCCCATGTTATTGTTACGATAGGAGCTGGTCCTTGAGATACTGCTTGAACATTAGATGGAGGATTAAGTACTACTGTAGCTTCTACAGGTTCTGTAGGTTCTGATACTCCTGATGGATTTATATAATAAGCTTCTATTGTATATTCGTAAGTTCCTGCATCAAGAGATTCATCAAGATAACTTAAGATTGCTGGATCAACAATATCCATGATCTCAGTTCCATCTCTGTATACATAATATCCAGCAAGTGAACGTGAACTACTTTGTTGTGCTGGAGCTTCTCTTCTGCTATCGAAAGCAACTTCAGCTTCGAATTGTGAAGTACTTCTAAGTGTATGGGTTCTTCCAATTACTTCACTTCGCTTGTTACCATTAGAAGCAATAGCATCACTTTGTGATACTACACCATTAATAATCCAGTTGAAGTCAAGTGTTGCTCCTAATTCTGGAAGTGTTTGCCATGTACCACTAAAGTACATCCAAGCACCTTTACCAGGAACCATTGGTCCTGCATCAACTGCAGCAGGATGATCAGCTGTTGCGGCGATATCATAACCTATCCAGTATTCGTTACCAGATACAAGTGATATTGGTGTAGTTAAAAGATGATTTGTGAATTCTCCCATTAATGCTACAGAAGTTACATCTTCTTCATATACTAATGTACCAGGATCGCCTGAGCTTCCACCTTCATATACCTGAATTCCAACATAACTGAAATCAAGTGAGTGAAGGAGAATCTTAACTCTGGTAATTTCCCAATTATCATAGTAAACAGATAATTCTTCAGCTGTGAAACGAGCGGCACAAATGAAGTCTGTTGCTGCTCCAGTTCCAATTCCATTAGCATCGTATCCTGAATGATATACAAGTTCTTCTACTGCTCCTCCGGTAGGAAGTTCCCAAGTAACAAGTACATCGTTGTAATCTTCTACAACAGCTGCAGGATTTATTGGTGGATCAAACGGAGGGACCCAACCAGGACAAAACACAACTTCAATAATATCTGATTCACCTTCATCATAAATCGCTGATACGCCTGCTAAATATGTTTGATCTGGTTCTAATCCAGTATAGATATATTCAAATACATCAACACCAACTGTACCATCAATCACACCATCAAGATATATATTATATCCAGTAAGCACGTTTGAGGATGGAATTGGAGATTCCCAGCTTACTGTACATGACCAATCTTCAACTTGTACATTTTGAGGTGGATATAAAACAGAAGCTTCTTCTGGATCATATAAGCCATTATGCTGGATATTAACTCCATCAATTATCATATAGGCAAGGTCTTCGTTCCAGGCTGAATCAGTATCCCATAAATAGCATTCAACCACCCAATTCATAATGTCTGTTGCTGCACCAATAATCTCCAGATCACCATCATTATCTACATCACCGAAAATTGGTGGAATCTGCATTGTTGTTGAGTACATAGAAGTTCCACAGTCTAACGGCCAATCAGTAAGATGAGTTCCATCATGATTATAAGCATCGTATCCGAATCCAAAATTATTATCATCTATCATCAATTCTACATTATCATCACCATCAAGATCTGCGATTCCAATCTGAGCATAGATCGCATTAGTTGGTCCGGCAGGAAAACCTGCAAGATCATTGCCTTCAGCATCCCAGGCATAAATGTAGTCAATTGGAGTACCGGATCCAACCTGATCTCCAACTACAACATCTAATGATCCATCTTGGTCAATATCCCCGATTGATACAGTTCCAAATACCCACTGATCTGTAGTTTGGGGCCAACCGGTTGCAGCACTTGCATCACCATTAACTACAAAAACTGCTCCTGCATTACTAGAGCAACCACCCCAGATTATTTCTCTCAATCCATCATCATCAATATCGCATAAAATGGGCTGAGAATAAGAATATGTGTAGCCTGTATTTGATAATGGGAATCCTGGTAGTAAATTTCCTGAAAGATCAAAAACATGAAGCATGTTATAACTTAAAGCCACTACTTCTGGAATTCCATCTCCGGTTATATCACCTGCAGAGATCCCTGCTCCCGGAATATAATCCAGTTCCTGTGGAAAACCAGGATATACGCTTCCATCACCATCATATACATAAACCCAGCCTTGTGGATGACTTCTAACATTTACAAGAATTTCCATGTCTCCATTTGCATCGAGATCAAAAAGACAAACGTTATTTGTACCACCTCCGGCTTGAGTTACAGGAAAACCATTGCAAGCTGTTCCATCTAATTCAAAAGCATAAAGCGCACCAGTGTTAGCATTAGAATTATTGCGGCTTGTGCAGACAATCTCAATTTCCCCATCATCGTCAATATCACCAGCTGCAGGGCTACTCCAAATATAAAAGCTTAACTGAACCGGCCAGCCAGGAACAGTGCTTCCATCCAAATTCAAAGCAGTTATTTTGGTACCAACACCAAAGAGAATTTCTAATTCTGGATCTGCATCCATATTAACATAAATTGCTCCATTTTTACAATTAGAGCCAGTATAACTAATAGGCCAACCATCTGCTACAGCTGGAAGTTCCCTTGTTAAAGTCGTATTACTAATAAGAGGTGAATCCAGATCATTTATTAATACTCTGCCTTCCAGATCAGGAACCACTATTTTTTGGATATCCTCTGGTAATTGTGAATAATGAACAATTTCTGCTGATAGTTTTAAAGAGATTAGAATAATAAAAATAATAAACACTTTAAATAGTTTCATAGTTTCTCCCTTAGTATTATTTCTGTTTTCATTAATTGTTTTTATTTAATTTCGTGTCAACTATCTTGTTTTGTACCAGTAAATCTATTCCAATAACTGTTTAGAATCATAATTCAATTGACATTAGAAAACCTAATTAAAATATAGAATAAAAATAGATAGGAAATTGTATGATAAGGTTAATAGTAATAATATTTGTTTTAATTATATCTGGTTTTGTTACTCAGAAAATGAGTGTGAAAAAAGGTTACTCAAAAGGTTATCTATGGGGCTTACTTTTGGGAATTATTGGAATAGTAATTGTTGCAATTAGACCTTTTAAATTAAATAAAGAATTGATTACAAAAAAAAAGAAATTTGATTTTGGTCCATATTTATATATTTTACCGGCAGCAATAATTATTATTGTTTTCCGTCTGGTCCCAATAATTTTGTCGTTCATAGTCAGTTTTTATGATTGGACGATAACGGGTCCGGGAAAATTCATCGGATTTGAAAATTACATAACGATGTTTCATGATGGTGAATTCTGGCAATCGATGCTTAACACTTTCTATTTGGTGATTTTTGTTGTTCCAATAAGTTTAGTACTTTCACTTGTTTTTGCAAATTTCTTGAATGGAATCGAAAAATTGAAAAGTCTCTTTCGCTCAATATATTTCATTCCTACCGTAACTTCAATGGTTGCTATTTCTATTGTTTGGAAGATCATCTTCAATCAACAAACCGGGCTGGCAAATTTCTTCTTAACTAATATTGGATTTGCTCCGATGGGTTGGTTGGCAGAAAGTCGTGGAGTAATAGACTTATTTCTAAGTAGTATGGGATTTAATTTCAGTGGATTCATTCAATCTTTTTCACATGGAATTGGAATAAACTACAATACTTTGTATTTACTTCTGGGAGGTCCCTCACTTGCGTTATTCTGTATTATTATTGTAACTATCTGGAAGGGACTTGGCTACAACACCATTATCTATCTTGCGGGACTGCAGAATATTCCAAAAGTATATTATGAAGCTGCTGATATTGATGGAGCTGGAAAAATACGTCAATTTTTTAAGATCACCTGGCACATGATATCCCCAACTACGTTTTACGTTTTAATGATGACTACAATTGTTACTTTTCAGGTATTCTCACAAATTTACTTGATGACAGGTCCACCCATTGGAGGTCCACTTGGAACAACCAAAGTGATCGTATACTTCTTATTTGATAAAGGATTTGGAGAAAGCAATAACCTTAGTTATGCAAGCGCGATCGCTTTAGTGCTATTTGGAATAATCCTCACACTTACACTTTTCCAAAAACGACTGGAAAAGAAAGTTCACTATTAAAGGTAATTTAATGAAAAAATCAATCTCGTATATAATTCTTAGTGTTTGTGGTTTATTGATGGTTATTCCATTTATTTGGATGTTAACAACTTCTGTAAAATCACAATTAGAAGTTAATAAAGGCAATGTTGGTTTTTTGCCAATTGAACACTATTCAACCTATGAAGAAGATGGAAAAGTTTACAGAATAACTTCTGTTAAGATCGAAGGAGATAGCACTTTCATTCATGTATTTGATGAGAATATGAATCGTATCCGTTCTTACGAAAAAGTTGCCAGTTCAAGAATCATTAATAAAAAAAAGTTTAAATTACATTTTGAAAATTACAAAGAAGCATTCACGAAGGTACCTTTTAAACGGTATTTCATTAATACAGTATTTGTCTCGTTTTCTGTAGTACTTGGAGTGTTGATAACTGGTTCACTGGCTGCTTATGCCTTTGCTACAATGAGATTCAAAGGTAGAGATTTCATCTTTTATCTTTTCATAAGCATGATGATGGTTCCTCAACCTGTTTATCTAATTCCTTCTTATGTATTATTAAATCATCTCGGTTGGATAGATACTTACAATGCACTAATTATACCGTGGATAGCCAATATCTTCACGATATTCCTGCTCCGGCAACAATTTAAAACTATACCATCTGAGTTATTTGATGCAGCTAGAATTGATGGTTGTGGACGCTTTCGAACTTTATGGACATTAGTTCTACCTCTCTCTAAATCGGTAATTGTAACTTCAGCAATATTTGGTTTTATAGGAAGTTGGAACAGTTTTATGTGGCCATTGATCATGACTGATAGTCCTTCTATTCGAGTTCTTCAAGTGGGTCTCAGTTACTTCTCACAGGAAGCATCTGCTCAAACATCTCTTTTGATGGCAGCTTCTACTTTCAGTATTCTGCCGCTGGTTATTTTATTCCTTTTTGCTCAGAAACAGATCATTGCCAGTTTTGCTTCGAGTGGATTGAAGGGATAGGTTCAACAACAAAGAAGAAAGTATTATATATATTGTTCACACTTGGGTAAGTTTGTCTTAGTTCTGTCAAGAAAGTCTAGCTACTCGTTTTAAACAAAAAAGGCTGCTACAATTATATAACCTACTATTCGGAATGAGTAGACTATTATGGAAAATTTAAAGAAATTTATACGAAAGATTCCAGCAGCAATTGTAATGGGGTCACCAACAAATGGTGCCCAAGCAAGAAACAAACTGTAAGTTCCATACTTCCGAACATACCTGATAGCTTTTCTGCCATTTTTGCTTTTTCTAAGTTTAGGAATTAATGGCCTGCCTATTAACCTGCCTATCCAGTAATTTGCAGCACAACCCAAACTATTGCCAATAGAGCAAGCAATAAGTGCAGGTATGGGTGGAGCTCCTGCTGCTAACGCTGCAAGCAATATTGCAGAAGAACTAGCGGGTACGATAGTCGCCGCAATAAATGATGTGAAAAAGAGTGCTATTATACCGTAATTATTTATAAAATCCAGAAGCCAGGGAGATAGATCCATTTATTTATCCTAAACAGCTATATTCATCTGTTTCCCAATTCAATGGATTATTTTGTATATATTGTTTTGTGTTATTCAGATCTTCTTCATTTCTAATAATATAATCATAATAACTTCGCTGCCAAACATGAGCACCTTTGGAATTGCAGATATTATTTATTAATTTTGATGAATTCATTTTGAATCTTCCAATAATTTTGGATAACAACATTTTTCTTCTTTCAATTCGTAGGGGTAATTCACGAATTACCCTATTATTTTGTGATGGATCATCTTCGGGAGATTCGTGAATTGTATGGTTTATTTCGGGCATTTGCCGAATCTTATGGTTTGTTTCAGGCGATTCGTGAATCGCCCCTACAATCCAAATTATGCCGTGGATGTGGTTTGGCATTATCACAAAATCATCCAATTTTATATTATCATAATTCTCTGGGATTTGATACCAACTGGTTTGAATAATTTTACCAACATTATTTAAATGCATCAATCCATTTTCTATTTCACCGAATATCTCTTTCCTTTTGTAAGAACAGATTGTAATAAAATATGCTCCTGAATTTGAATAATTATAATTTTCCAAACGTAAGGAATTTTTTCTTTTCATCAAATAATAATCTGATCTTTTATCTCATGCTCATTCGGTTTCAATTCTAATATTTCCACATTAAATTCGGAAAGCATTTCACGTAAATTCTCCAGAACCGGATTTTCTGTATAGAAATGTCCGGCATCAATTAAGGGTATACGACTATCCAGAACTGTGTGATAAGTAAAATCAGCAGAAACAAAAACATCTGCCCGTCCATAAACTTTGGGTATTAAAGTTGTTCCACTGCCACCACAAACAGCTATTTTCTTTATTTTTGTTTTTGCAGATTTTCCGGCTTTCCATAATTTTATAAATGGAGATTGCAAATTTTTCTTAACTGTTTTGGCAAAATCCTCCAGAGTCATCTCCTGTTGTAATTCTCCCAGTATTCCAAGCCCATAATTTTCATTAGGTTTAGATTGAAGATTTACTGAATAAGCCGGAGTTTCATAAGGATGAGCTTTTTTCATTGCTTCAATGACTTTGGATAATTTAAAAGAATCAACAAAGAATTCCAATTTACGTTCAACAACTTTTTCCAATTTATCTTTTGTACCCAAAACAGGATTGCTTCCTTCTACCGGCATGAATTGACCACTAACTTCATAATCGTTCATACAATTACTGTAATTATCAATAATTCCTGCACCTGATGCAAAGACTGCATCAGCTACTTTCACCATACTATCGGAAGGCACATAAACTGCAATCTGATAAACTGAAGCTCCCGATTCTGAAGTAAGAAATTCAATATTTTGCAAATCAAGTTTTTTAGCTAAAGCAAAATTCACTCCTTTCTTAATAACATCCAGATTAGTATGAGCACAAAAAACTGAAATATCATTTTTGATCAATTTTAGATAGATTGGATTCGTGATCTTGCTTATCGGTTTGAAAATTAAAGGATGATGAGAAATTATTAAATCAATATTTTCGTTTATTGCTTTATTGATGGCATTTTCAGTAACATCTAATGTGAGAAGAATTTTTTTTACTTCTTGATTACCATCACCAAG
>Ga0307989_1001655_pt1 | contig 11567 bp, 8 predicted proteins | sample EllFjometagen185_FD_203164 | JGI IMG/M metagenome (GOLD analysis project Ga0307989, IMG submission 203164) | Marine microbial communities from Ellis Fjord, Antarctic Ocean - #185 | ecosystem: Environmental > Aquatic > Marine > Unclassified | place: Southern Ocean | collected 2014-10-08 | reverse complement strand
TTCCTTCAGCTTTTACACCGATGACTATCCCTTCAGTGGCTTATACCGATCCTGAAGTTGCCTGGATGGGGTTAACAGAAAAAGAGGCGGCTGTAGAGAATATTCCGTATGAAAAAGGGGTTTTCCCCTGGAGTGCCAGCGGGAGAGCTCTAAGCTCAGGAGGAGGGGGTCGCGGAGTGAGTAAAGCCCTATTTGATCCTGAAACAGGAAGACTGATTGGTGCAGGAATAACCGGGAAAAATGCCGGAGAACTCATTGCTGAAGCGGTACTTGCTCTGGAGATGGGGGCTGATGCAGAGGATATAAGCCGAACGATACATGCCCATCCAACTCTTGCCGAAACTTTTGCAGGTGCTGCTGAAATGTACCATGGATCGATTACAGACTTACTTCCTCCAAAGAGTGTGAAATAACCGGTCTTCGATAGTAATGATATGCTGATTCTGTTTCGAAGCCTAATGAAGTGTAGAGTGAAAGAGCTGCTTGATTACGGCTATTAACTTCCAAACCGGCAGATTTCTTATAGGTCGTATGGATAAAATGGGCCATTTCACTAAGAGCCAGCTTGCCAAGTCCTTTTCCCCGATATTCAGGAAGAATCCCAAAGCCAAATATAAATGCTGTATCTTCCGGTTTGGTATATGATACACAACCCATCCCGATAACTGAGTTGTTATGGTGAAATGCGTAACAATGCCGATCCGTAGATTGGAAAGTGTTTTCCAGCATCATACGTGCATTTTCAGCTGAACCTTCAAATATACTCACATTCAAGGCAATAAACTCTTCAACACTTTTTTTAAAGGCTCTTTTTAATGTGATCCCGGTCTCCTGATAAGGAATACCGGTATCACATTTCATGCTGTATTCAGTAAAATCATACGGGACTTCGGCATTTTTCAGCATTTGCAGGCCACTTTCTGATTGATCATTACAGACGAAAAGCAGTGATGGAAAATTACATGCGGACAGATTAGTTTCAGCCTTTTCGAGGAGATTTTTGAAGATCCCTTTTTTTCTGTAGGAAGGGTGAACGAAACCTGAAACCTCTGCCTCTTCCAGAGTGGGAATGAATAATGCAGCAACTCCAATAAGCTCTTTGCCCGCCCGTGCAGTATGAAAAAGTTTGAGAGAGGGGTTGCAGGTATATGCAGCATTTACAGAAATATCTATTGATTCATGGGTTTTATCGTGTGCAGAACAGATTCTGATAAGTTTGTTAACAGCACTCATTTCAGCAGCGGTAAAAGAATGCTGCGAGTAGTAGGTTATTTTTTTCAATAAATACCCCGCTAAACTTGGGGGAAAATCGGATTTACTAATTGTGCATCCTCTTTTACTCTCTGCACATCATCATCCTGAAGATCTATCCCTTCCCGTACAATTGAAAGAGCCGTTTTATAGAGTTCTTCATCACCGGGAGATACTGTAGCGGTAACCGGCTGGCTGAGCGTCCACCGCAGAGCCCGTGCTGACTGCTCTCTCTCTGTAAGCGGTTCGTACCAGCATTTAGGGAAAGATGATTCAGGATATTCAGGGCTTCTTTTCTGCTTAGCAAGAGCTTTTAAAGCGAGTCTTGCGGTATTTGTCTCAATAGCTTTCTGCATTATTTCCTGACCAAAACCCCCTTTATACCAACAGGCATAATTTACTGCAAACATTACTGAATCAAAATCGTATCGCTCCATGGCTGCAATTGCAGATTCAGTAGAGTGAGTGGAAAAACCTAAATTACGAATTTTACCTTCATGTTTTTTTTCGATCAGCATGTCCATAACACCGTCTTTCATAAATACCTGATCAACATCAGTTTGTAAGTCAGTTATTCCATGAAGCTGATAGAGGTCAAAGTAGTCGGTTTCAAGTCTTTCAAGGGAGAGGTTGAACTCATATTCAGCCTCTTTTCGTGATCTTATACCTGTTTTACAGGCAAGAAAGCAATCTTTTCTATAGGGCTTCAGTGCCGGACCTAATTTGATTTCAGCATCACCGCGGACCCCAAAGACATCACCATAGGAGGGCGCTACATCAAAATAATTAATACCTGATTCAACTGCTTCTGCGACCAATTGATTTGCTTTTTTTTGTTCATTCAATACCAGAACTATTGATCCAAATCCCAGTACAGAGAGCATCTCACCGGTGTTTCCAAAGGGCCGTTTTAGAATATATCCGTTTTGGGTAGTAGATGTGTTCGTATTCATTTCAGTAGACCTCCATGAGTAAAAGCTGCAGCATAGAAAAAATATATTATATCAGATATTCTGCGTTAATAAAGTATATAGGTATGATTTTTCTGAATTAGGAGGAGCGATGAGTACAATAGAGACGAGTGCTAGGTCACTATTTACCGCAGCAATGTGTTATAGGGCAAGTGAAGATAATTTTTCACAGATGTGCAGAATTTGGAAGGATGAAGTATTTTCCTCTGCACAGGGAATTCCAGGATTAATCTCTATGCAGTTGCTAACTGAAAAAGCAGATCAGGAGCATAACAAGAATTTACCACCTGTACGGCAGGCCTTTGCTGTGGGGATTTGGGAGTCGGTATCTGATGCTCAGAATTATATGAAAACCGGAGTTTTTACGAGACTATTGGAACGGTTGGATGGGTTATTGGCAGCTCCTCCTGAAAGCAGGCCCTGGGATGCCTACTGTTACTACTCTCGGGGCTTTTGACTTTATAATTGTAATCTGAAACGAAGCCGGTGGGAATCTTTATAATTAAATTGATACTTTGCAAGTGATTATTAATGGCTTTTTGTGAATATTCTGCTTGGGAAAATAGTTACGTTTTATTGGTTAATAATTAATTACAGAGTAAGTATTAACCAATCTTTCATCCCACCGTTTTCGATTCAGATTCATTGTTCTCCCAGTCTTGGTTTGCGGAGAAAAACCCAATACATAATCATTGAGGCTAAAATAAGAAAAATCAGTGCAGGAACAGGAGAATCACTTTGTGCAGTAAAAAGTGAAGGCGTCGGCATAACCGAACCCTCATAATTTACCAGGATACTGGAGAAAAGATTATTCCCCACATGGATACCGATAGCCAGCTCGTAGCCACCATCTTTTAGTGAAAAATACATCAGTATAAAACCGAAAAAAAAGTAAAAAAGATAGATTGCCCAGGAATTGTTGTAGAGGGTGACCTCAGGATTAAAAAGGTGTACTGACATAAACAGTACTCCCGATACAATTGCGGCCGGCAGCTTTCGGGCTGAATAGATCGCTATCCATCTTCCCAGAAAGGTGCGAAACAGAAGCTCCTCAGAGGCTGCCTGTATTGTTACCATAATAAGTGCTGCAGGAAGAAACAGTAAGAGTGAACGTATTTTTAGAGTAAAAATCAGTTGGTTGGGAGAGAAAAGAGACTCCAAAACAGTGAAGAGAGAAAGCAGCAATATCCATAAGAAACAGGCCAGAACGCCTCTTCGAACTCTTATGTGCGGGTTGTTGGTAATGAATTCTTTTAGTGGGATTTGAAGGATATACTTTGCCGCTGCCAGTGTGCCGGACATAAGTGCCAAAAATCCGATGTTTAATATGAAATAGATACGTAATGAGTAGGAGAAACCATCATTGCCAGGTCTTATAACTGGTTCAGTAAGGAGTATGTTTGCAAAAATTCCTGATAATAAATTGCCAGCTCCAAACCAAAACAGGAGGATGCAAGCCAGGGCTGCAGTGAAGTAGAGGGTTCTTGATTGTCTCATAACTGAATTATGTTGAAAGATTGTGAAAAAGTACAGAGTCGGCTACAATATCCCTATGAAGAATCGGAGGCTTAAAAAAAGAATCAGACAACTTGAGAAGGACCTCAACTCACTGTTGGAAAGCGAAAGCGTAAGTACCAACGAAGAGTTGATCTTCGTCTGCAGGCAAAACCTCATCTCTTTTTATGTACAGGCAGAGAGGGTTGACTCTGCAAATGCAGTACATCTGGATATAGCTGCTGATTTTATGGAGTCAGGAGAAACACACAAAGCAATTACAGAATATCATCTGGTTTTGAAAAATTCACGAAATACCATTAATTATAAGCAAACAGCAGAGATTCTCAGCACCATTGGTTCCTATTATCAGTTGGGGGGAAACTATAAATCTGCGATTCGGTTTTTTGCCTCAGCATTGCATACCGCAAAAAAAAGCGGAAATGGTAAACATTTATTCAAGCCGTTGACTGATCTGGGTAATATGTACGCTGTTTTAGAGGATGACGATCAAAGTATTTCCTGTTATGAATTAGCAGTTGAACAGGCAGGCGATGAAAGTTCTGATCTGCCTGTTAGTTATATTTGTACGCTTTTAGGATCTCAGTATCAAAAGAGAGATCAGATGCCCTGTGCATATACGTGGTTTGAAAAAGCTGCTATGCATGCAGATAATTCAATTGAAGCAAAGCATGAGGATGCCCTGCAGGATTTTGCTACAGCGCAATACAAACTGGCATGCCTTGAGTTTGAGTTAGGGAAGGGGCCTCAGGCCGAAACCAGATTAGGCGAACTGCTGCAGTTCTGCAGTCTTCATGAGCTCCCTGTAAGTGAGGCTCTGGCTACTATCCAGTTAGTAAGAGTGCGTTTAAAATCAGGGAGTGCTGCAGGTTCGCTGCCGCTGCTGCAGGAGCAGGTTGATAAAATTAGAAGAACTCCGGGAGTGTACCCTCCAGAATGTTTTATGGTTTTTAAATTAATCGGTGATCACTGTAAATATTTTCTGAAAGATACAGCATCAGCAGAGAGATTTTATGCATTATACATGAAAATGTCAGGGGGAACATGGAAAACCTATTTACCAGAATAGTCAGGGATCTTCCCGATGATAAGGTTGTCTTCGTTTTCCCAACAGAGATAACGGCAAATTCCTGGATGCGGCGAATTCTGCAGGATTCAGGGGTACCTGGTGCAAGAGTTGCAAGAGCAGCAAGAACTGACAGATTTATATCCTGGGATACCTTTATGCGTCTGGTAAGCAGCGAGCCGGATACACTCATGCCGGCGGGGGTAGCCTCGAGGCGGCTTTTTGCTGTTAAATTTCTTTTGGGAAATGCTGCTAAACCTGTACTGCAGTCGATTGTACCGGTTTTGTATGCGAAAAACTATCAAACTTTTATATCTTCTGTGGCAAAGATGCTGCCTGATCTATTGATCTATAAGCATAGGAGAGATCTTTCTCAGAGTTTGACAGAAACAGATATAATTCCAAAAACTATTGCTGAAGATCTGGATGTTCTGGAATCTGCATATTCACAATTCCTATCTGATGCGAAAATGTTTGAACCAGCTGAGGTTTCGACAGTTATTCTCTCTTCACAGAACTCAGAAAATAGTACTCATCAAAATGAGAAAAAGTACCGTATCTTTTTTCCTGAAGTAATTGCAGAACTCTCCCAATTTGAAGATTTTGGGAAGAGCCTGCTTAGTGGAATAGGTGAGCCGGTAAAATCTCCATGTATTGCTATTTCGGAGTCTCCGAAGCTCCATGTATATGAACATGCAGGTCATGAACTTTCAGCAATATTAGGGAAAATTGAAATGCTGCTTCGGAATGGAGTTGACCCATCGGATATTTCCATAACGGCCGGGTCCTATGGAAAATGGATAACTGAGCTGAAAAGTGCAGCTGATCTGAGGGGACTCCCTTTAAAATTTCGTAAGGGTCAGACGCTTTCCGGCTTTCCAGTGACACGAATATTTAGAGATATGCTTGATGCCGCTCAACAAAATTTTTCTCTTGAGTCAATGAAAAAACTGCTGCTGAACAGAAGTTATCCCTGGCAGAATAGAGAATTAGGAATGACTCTGGTAAAGTTGGGAGTTGAATACTCCTGTGCCGGAAACTATCGTTCCGGACGAATCTATAAAGATGTGTGGGAAGAGAAACTGAAAAAATCCGGAAATAGTGAAGTTCTCTCCTACTATCGTAAGCTTTCCGGCATTCTTCAGTCCCTTAAGTCTGAGGATTCGCCAAAGGATTTTTTTACGGTACTTATGCAGTTTTGGAATACATTTTTGCATGCAGATGCATGGGGGAGTACAAACCGTACAGGTGCTGGCGAAGTTAATTCCATGCTGTCTGAGGATGATGAACTGACAGCAGAACAGGAAGTGATCAGTTTCTGCCTTGATAATCTAAGAAGCTTTATCCGGTTGTGTGAAAACTGCAGCATAGAAACAATACCTGCAATTTTTTCTCTCTGGTTATCTGTGCTTGATACTGTGTGGTACGTGCCGCAAATTAAAGATGCAGGGATATCAGTCTATCCGTATGGAATATCAGCGGGAATCAATCCGGATTTTCACTTTGTCATGGGGATGACGCAATCAGGAACAGAGCAAGTGACCTCCCCGCTTTCATTTCTCCAGGAGCATTACAGAACAGCTTTTGCTTCTCATGAAAAAGATATGACAGAGGCTTTTATACAGGTATATGCCGCATCAGGAGCCAGTGTTGAATTTTCCTGCTGCAGACGGGATTTTGACGGCTCACAACTTCCAGCTGGTTGGTTTGTAGAAAATGATCATATTCAGCCTGAAAAGCCGCAATATACGTTTGAACTTTTTTCACAGGAGCAGCGGTATTGGTATGATCTGGGTAAAACGGCAGGCGGCAATGTACATAATTTCCCGGAATTTCTCTATCCTGTACAGAAAGAGGGATTTCTCATTGCAGCTGAAACCACTCTCTCTGATAAAGGATTAAATTTTCTCAATACCATGAATAATGACGAATCGGTTCGTTTGAAAATTATTGAATCTGTCAGCAGCAGTGTTGGAACGGTAAATAGTAAAGATGTTGTTAAAATTTCTCCAACTACCGTTGATACCTTTTCAGCTTGCCCATTTGACTGGCTGCTTACACATACTTTAAAAGCGGAGCAGGAGGATTACACCCTTGTACATGCTTCCCCGCGGGTGATTGGAATTCTTATACATAATTGCTTTGCAGATTTGTATCGGGAAATTGCTGAGAGAACAGGAAGTTTCTCAAAGGTGAATATTGATCACTATGTAGACTTGATTCACAAAATTATAGATGACCGAATGGATACATTGACTAAAAAACCATCTGCTCCCATTGTGCCGGTACAGGTATGGCTGCGCGATTATCTGCATGAATATCTGCCCGGGATCCTTTTTGCTGATTCTCATTTGCTGGAAGGATGGTCAAGTCTGCTTATAGAAGAGTCTCTTTCTGCAGATTTACCCGGATCTGAAGCTGTTCTTGGGGGGAGACTGGATAGAGCTGCTGTTGGTTTGGATTCTGAAGGTGAACGAAGTACCGCAATTATAGATTATAAAAAGAACTGCCGGGTTCGGCCGAAAAGTTTCACAGGATCCAGTGATGCCCCGGACTCGTATCAACTCCCTTTGTATGCTTTTTTGCTCGAATCTGATACCTCCTTATCAGCAGCCGGCGGGGGGGGAGATGTAACACATGCCTTTTACTTTGATGTGACAAAACGAAAATATATCACAATTTGCGGTGATGGAAAAAATGCTGATGCAGATAATTTCAGAAGAATGATAGCAATTGCATTGGAGAAAGCAGAAGAGGTGTCAGGAAAAATTCAGCAGGGAGATTTTCGGGCTGTTCCGAGCCTTGATCGTTGTAAAAGCTGCAGGAATCGTGATATTTGCAGAGGAAGGTTTGCCGTACAATGAGTATAATACATGAATTTCTTGACAGAGAATTGGATCCGGAACAACTCTCAGCAGTAGACACTGATAGGAATAGTGTCGTTTCTGCAGGTGCGGGGTCCGGAAAAACAACGGTACTTTCCTATCGGTATCTCCGTCTTATTGTTGAAGGGAAGGCCTCTGTTGATGAGATTCTGACATTGACATTCACTCGAAAAGCCGCTGCTGAAATGCATGAAAGAATTCATAAACTTCTGGCGGCTAACAGTAATAATATGCTGATAATGAAGCAGCTCCGCCAATTTGAAAAAGCCAATATATCTACACTTGACAGTTTTTGTGCACGTATTGCCCGAACTGATTGTCTTCGGTACGGAATTCCCACAGACTTCGTGCAGGACGATGAAAAAAGCATTAAAATTGCCCGTGAAACTGCTTTGGAAATGCTTTTGAACCTTGGTGGACCAGATGGAGATAAAGGGCTTCTTGAATTGATCAGGCTGCATACCGTGGACGGGGTAGTGGAAAAAATATTATTACCCCTTGCCGCAAATTTCTGCAGCCCTGCCACCCCGATTAATTTTGCTTCCTGTGCCGGAAAACAGATTTTACTGCTAAAAACTCATGCAAAGGAAAAACTGCAGATTTTATCAGATTCAGCAAAGTTTATTCTCACCCTTCCGCAGAGCAGTGCTGCATTGAAAAAGGCGGCGGAAACAGCTCAAAAATTTCTTGAAACAGTATTTGATCCAATAGCTGAGGAGCTATGGGATCAAGCAGTATCTGAAATTAAACAGCTGCAAATCTGGAGAAAACCTTCCGGTAAAAAGGAAGAGCTGCTCTTGCTTCGTGATGAGACAATCACCTGGCAAAAGGAGTTTCCTCTACTCATTTTACTGGTAAAATCCCTAGCCGGACAATCGGTAATGAAGGATGTATATCAATTTCTTTCCAGTTTTCAGGAGGAGTTTCTCAAGAGAAAAAGGAGTTCCGGAACACTCTCCTTTCTTGACGTTTCTACCCTTGCAGTAGACATTTTATTAACCAGCAAACCAGTACGTACCTATTATAAAAAGCAGTTCCAGTTCATTATGATTGATGAATTTCAGGATAACAATGAACTGCAGAGAAAATTGCTTTTTCTCCTTGCAGAAAAACATGATCGTCATACCGAAGGGATCCCTGAAGGTGATGATCTGGTTGATGATAAACTCTTTTTTGTGGGAGATGAAAAACAGTCTATTTATCGATTCCGCGGGGCAGATGTAAGTGTATTCAAGCACCTGAAAAATGATATTACGGAAATTGGCGGACAGCAGCTTACGCTTAAGACAAACTATCGGAGCCGCAGTACGCTTATTAAACAATTCAACACTTTTTTTAGCAGTATCATGGATGGAACTGAGGACTATGAGGCCGAATTCCTTACTCTTATGGCGGGAATGCAGTATGAAGATAATTCAGTACCTCTTGATATAATGGTATATCCCTATATTGAGGGCAATCTAAACTCTGAGGGCAATCTAAACTCTGAGGGCACGCTAAGTCCAGAGGATGAACTGATAAAACCTGCAGAGGCCGAAGCGCTTTACATTGCACAGCATATAAAAAAACATGTAGAGTCAGCAGACTTATTAATTCCTGATAAAGATAGTAAAGATAGTAAAGATAGTAAAGATGTCAGTAAAATCAGACCGTTGGGGTATGACGATTTTGCGGTACTGCTCCGTTCCACCTCAAACCAGATGCTGTATGAGAAAGCCTTTAAAAACCTGGGAGTTCCTTATACCGTTCAAGCTGCCCGGGCTCTTTTCCTTGAAGCGCCGGTTAATGATATGTATCAGCTTCTTCAACTGGTTGTATATCCGGGAGACCGCCATGCCTATGCTGCTCTACTGCGTTCTCCGTTTGTCAACTTGCCTGATACTACGGTATTCTTACTGCTCAGTAATAGAGAAGCTCCTGTTTTCAGTAAAGAAGCAACAGTGGAAATTACAGACCCGGTGGTTCTCCACAGATACCAGCTTGCAGCTGATTTATATAGCGAACTCATAAAATTGGCAGATTCCATCTCCCTGGCAGAGCTTATTCAATTCATCTGGTATAGGGGTGGATATCGTTGGTATCTTCTTAGAAAACCCGTTAATCATGCCTATTTGGAATATTATGATTATTTGAGGGAAATCGCAAAGAAAGCTGATGAGAGAGGAGATTCAGCTGCTGTATTTCTTGATTCTCTGCGTGATAAACTTGGGGTTAATCAGAAAACTGATGAAGTAGATCTGTTTCAACAGGAAACCGCCGGGGTACAGATCATGACAGTACATAAATCAAAAGGATTGGAATTTCCGGCAGTAATACTTGCAGATGCAGGCAACTCAGGAAGGAATTCTACTGAACCGCTGGTGTTTGGAGGGACGGAAGAGACCGGTCCTTCAATTCCCTATCTGGAACGGACACATGGTGAAAAATACGAAACAGTATCAAATTTCTTCTTTATAGAAGGAAAGGAACTTGCAGAGGCGATGAGTGCTGCAGAACTCAAACGTGTACTGTATGTTGCTATGACCCGGGCACAGCATTTCCTGCTGGTAACCGGGTGTTGGACGAAAATGAATCGAGGTGAAAAATCAAGTAATAAAAATTTCCTCTCTTTATTAACAGAGGCTTTGCATGTATCACCGGGAGAGACTGAATTCATTTCAGATGATGGTGGGATTCGTATTTGTCCCATACCTGCATACAAGGAGAGCGATACGTATCAAATAAGCAGCAGTATCACTTCCCCTGGTAAAGGTTATGCATATCCGGCAAAGCAAACACTGGCAGAGTATAATGATGCCTCGGTTGTGACCTATATATCCAGACAACAGGAAGTAACTGCAACCGGGCTAAACAGAACTAAGGTTGTAGGGGGTGTCGGAGGAGAAAAAAGACCTCTGCCCGCGATTCCTTCCGACTTTTTGTTCAGTCAGGATACGGAACGTAAGCGAGATGCAGCAGCAGGATTTGGTACTTTTTGCCATGCCGTAATTGAGAACCGATTGAAGGAGATTAATGAGCTGCCGATAATTCCGCAGCAGCTGCAGGGACTCTCTGAACAGCAGCTTGAGTTAATCATAAAAGATGGAATTAATCTTGCCGATAGATTCTTTGCATCCAGAGCCTATCTGACAATTGCCGGAGATCAAAATAGAGTAGAAGCTGAGGTTCCTTTTCTCCTGAGGCGGGAGGACGAAGGGAATCCAGTATATATTAGGGGTGTGATAGATTTACTTATTCAAACACCTAATGAGACAATAGTAATAGATATGAAAACAGACAAATATTGTGATCCTGATGAATATCGTGTTCAGCTAAAGATATATATGGAAGCTGCCGCTGCGTTTACCCGTAAACCGGTGAAAGGTGGTATAATATATCTACGTGAGCCGGAGGAGATAAAATGGATAATGTAATAATTCGTACATACGGAATTCAGCAAAATGCAGAGATTGCCAGAGGGCTTTTGGAAGAGGCTGGTATATCCTCTCTTATTATTACAGATGATGCAGGTGGAGCGTATCCCACAATTTTTCTCTCAGGAATAGGGTTCCGACTGATGGTAAATAATAGTGATGTAGAAAAGGCTGAAGAAGTTTTAGCGGTGCTTGATCCGGAAAATACACTATAACGGTTAAACTCTTATTTTCTCAGTGTCTCTACAGCCTCTCTGATTCGCTCAAGTGCACATTGCAGAGCCTCAGTCTGCGTTCCAAAATTTATTCGTACAAAATCTTTTCCTTCAGGTCCGAACCAGTTACCGTCATGAAACAGGACTCCGGCCTCTTTGCTGAAAAACCGCACGGGATTTTTCTCAGGAAGAAGAGGTATAAGTTTTTTGCAGTTGATAAAAGCTATAAAACTTGCTTCAGGAATAATAAG
>Ga0307989_1001654_pt1 | contig 11569 bp, 7 predicted proteins | sample EllFjometagen185_FD_203164 | JGI IMG/M metagenome (GOLD analysis project Ga0307989, IMG submission 203164) | Marine microbial communities from Ellis Fjord, Antarctic Ocean - #185 | ecosystem: Environmental > Aquatic > Marine > Unclassified | place: Southern Ocean | collected 2014-10-08 | reverse complement strand
CAGTATTGAGCATTTTTACCGCATCAGGATTAAAAAAATCGATGGATTCATCCTGATATTCATTCAGCTTAACAAAAGGAGCTAATTCAGGATTATTCCTACAAAGTAATTTAAAATCGTAACGCTCGCGGTGTTTATTTCGTGGGTGTAACTTTATCTTTTCTTTTGGATGTTCTCTCTTTTTTTGCATGAATTTTCAGTCGGCAAATCTATGCCTTTTAATCAATACAATTAAATGATAATCTATTAATTTTCACACTTCGGCTACCAGGTTCCTCCCGGCGAGAATAAAAATTCGGTGGGAGAATCAATGTCATATAAATACTTATACCCCTTTGTTTCTTTATCACAAAAAGGTTCCAGCAACAAAATCATTTGTTTATATCCTTCAAGAGTAAGGTCACATAAAAAGTTAATTTTGTCTTCGCTTATAATTCCTTCATCTTCTTCCGAAATACGAAGAATAAGATTACAATTACGCGGTTCAATAAAGTCAATTGTTGCCAGATCAACTTGTTTTTTACCCGAATCAAGAAACTCCTGAACCAATTGTTTAAATTTAACCGACTGAGATTGGCCAAAATCAAACAAACGAACTACGTCGTCACCATATTCATTTATATCGTCGATGTAATCTAATTTCATATTTCGCAACACAATTAACTGTACTATCTTTTAAATCTACTTTTAAAATTAATTTTCATCGTTTAGCATTTTTACCATTTGGTCCAATCCGAATCAGGTCTTTTAAAGGGTTCCGATAAGAATCTATTCGCAATAGTATTAAACAACTCCGGATTTGAAGCAGGTGAATAATGTGTTTCTCCGGGCATAATACAAAGTTGTGCATTTGGTATATTCTGGTACATTTCAATGCTATGTTCTTCCCTAATTATATCTTTATCTCCTGAAATGATTAGAACCGGTACTTTAATTTTCGATAAATCGGAAACCAGAATACTTGGTTGATCGCCCAAAAGACCAATAATTTGTTTTTGTAAAATCCAATTTTCACTAATATCGTTTTCTTTAATTTTTAGAGCAACAATTTGTCTTTGCCTTTCCACATCGTTAACCGCCCAGGAGTAAACTGCCGATGAATCGGGGCGTAAATTCGCACCCATGGCAATCAATTTTTTCATTTTTACCTGCTTGCTAATTCCCATCAGCAATCCAATAATTCCACCATCGCTCCAGCCAATAATATTAACTGAATCTAATTTTAGATGTGCTGCCAATCCGTTCCAATCGTCTGCAATTTGAACGTAGGTAAGTGAATCTGTTTTTAGTTCTGACTTTCCATGCCCCCTGTTATCGGCAATAATAACGCGGTAATTTGCTTTAAAATACTCAATTTGATTTCCCATTGAATTAATAGATGCTCCATTTCCATGAATTAAAAACAATGGCTCTCCCACTCCATATTCCTCAAAATAAATTTTAGCGCCATTAATAGTTGCATATTTTCCAACTTCTTTATTATTTCCATAGGGTTCGTCAAATTCAAAATTCATTTGAACCTGCGCACTGGCAATTCCACTTGTTATTATGGCAAGGAGAAAAGTTATTTTTTTTAATCTGTTTTTCATTCTGTTTTATTAGTAATAATGTATTAATATTATTTTATTTTATTGAAACTTATTCTCCAATAATCAAAGTAGTCAAATGTATTTAAACTAAAACTTCCTACTTTTTATCACTTCATTAAGTTGGTTTGGTTTATAACTTTAAACAAATTATTATTGAAAATATTGGTCGTATTTTGTTGGCAGCGATTCCAAATTCCGAATTTCAATATCTTTATAATAAACCTCGGCAGCTTCGCTTTGTATTTGAATTTTTCCTTTGTTCAGTGGAATTGTTTTACCATCTTTCACATATCTTGAATTTTGAAGAATCATTACAACATGCCCATTTACAATATGCAAACTTTTATCTTCAAAACATATTAATTCCATGGTATTCCACTCTCCCTGCTTTTTCTCATAATTTGCACTACGCAGGCAAAAGCCGGGTAATTCTTCTCCATTTCCCATGGGCAGAAATTCTTGACTTTTATCGGCAACCGGGTTCATAATATATTCCGGAATAAATGCTTTTATATCTATTGCCGATGTTGCCTGATTCCAATAATCTCCCATGTGACCTTCCATTACCTGAAACTCCTGGGATAGCATCCACGACCTCCAGTGCTCTGCTCCCTGAGCCCCAATTGAGTGGTATAAAATACCTGAATCTTTCAATAAGTTCTTTCTTGGATCCCATTTCTTTTCTCCCCATTTAACTTTTAATCTGAAATGATAATTTTCATACTCTTCCTTGGTAAAAACGCAACCATAAATTTCGCCACTAATTTTTAAAACTGGTTGATTGTCTTCCTCAATTATGGTAAAAACTTCATATTCATTTTTATTTAATCCTATTGGAGAAATCAAATTTCCTTCCTCATCTTTTGGCTGATCTCCGTTATATCCAATTTCATGTTTAAAGCTTAAATAATTATTCCATTGCGACATTCCTTCATCCAGCAAATTCTTCCAATTTTCTTTTTGTTCACACGAAAAAAGAAGAATTGATATGAATAGTAAAATTAAGTTCCTCATTTAATTATAATTTATTTAAGTAGCTAACCTTTTATTTAAAACACGCTTAATAAGTTTATCAGGGTTTAAATCTAACAAAGAAATTAGCATCTTACATTATTAACCTGAGTTCGATTTAAAAAATATAACGAATAAAAAAAGGCGGATAAACCGCCTTTTTAATATTTCGAAAATACAATTATGCCTCTACTTGCTCTTTTTTATTTTTTATAATTACTTTCAATACAATAAAAGCAACTATCAAAATAATTGGCAATACCATCATGTTCCGATAGGTAATTTGTCCACCTTCTAAATCAATAGATTTTCCCATAATTGGTAAAACCATTGAAGTGGCAACAAAACCTGCTCCTCCTAAAATTGACATTCCCAGCGCACCACTTTTGGGTACATATTCCGAAGTCACTCCAATCATTGTCGGCCAGAAATAACAAACACCTACTGCAAAAACTGCAGCCGCGGCCAATGTCATTACCGGACCACTGGCTATACTTAGCAAAAACAAACCAATAACCGAAATTACCGAAGACCCCAATAATACTCCAATAGGATTTAAACGGTGTATCAAACCACCTGCAAAGAAACGGCCAACAGCCATAATTCCTGAAACCCAAACCAATACAATCATAGGGTTAATTCCTTTTTCTTCGAGCAAAGCATCAATCCACTGATTTGTTCCTAATTCGGTTGAAGCAGTTAATAACATGCAAAAGAATATTAGTGGAAATAGCAAACCAATTTTGTTTATTGCTTTTGACTCAATAATTATCAGAAGTGCAATTACTCCAACAATTATAAATGGCAAGGCAGTGTCGAAACTAATGCTTATGGAAGGTACTGTTGCTACTAAAATCATTAAAATTACAGTTGCGGTTATTGTGTAAGGTGCTCCTACATTTCTCATCATTTCTTTATAGCTTACTCCACTTGTTACGCGTTCTGTTTCCGGAATTTTTTGACCCAAAAACAAATAAGCATAAATAAATAACGGAATAAATAAAAAGCTTACATAAAACTGCCACGATAAATCCAGAGTATCCATAACCAACCAGGCCAAAATTGCTCCAATTACAATCCCTCCCGGAAACCAAACATGAAAACGGTTGAGCATTTTTGTTTTCTTATCGGGAAATAAAGTTGCCACAAGCGGATTGCATGCGGCTTCAACACTACCATTTCCGAATCCAATAAAAACGTTGGCAATAAACAATGAGTAAACATCTTTGGCAATAAGTAATAATACAATTCCAACAAAGTGCATCCCAAAAGCCGTCCAAATAATAGTTTTTGTTTTTACAATGTCGATAATAAAACCTCCTGCAAACATTGCCACAGCAAACCCCCAAAAAGCGGGGGCAAAAGCCCAGCCAATTTCTTCGAGTGTTAATCCATAATCTGTTGAAAAATCATCTTGGATTTTTGCTCTTATCGCAAAAGAAATTGCGGTTACCAACAGCGCCAAACTACTCGCAATAAAAAGACGTTTTCGATTTACATTTTCCATAATAAGTTTGAATTTTAATGAGTTTATTTTGAAACAGCTAAATAATTTATCGCTTGTAAAATAAGTTTTTTATAATCTGGTTCGGAATAAGTACGTCGGTCGTGCCCAGGTTGAAGATACACTATCTTCGATTTATTGTATCTATTTTCCCAGGCGATTATTTCCATACTTTTCGGATGTCGCGTTTTCAGTAAAGGAATAACATCATCAGAAATCCTCACGTTTCCATAAACCTCATCGAAAAATCGTAAATCGCGAAGACCTTTTGTAACTGGTGTGTATGTTTCTACTTTACTATAAACCCACACATCGTGTTCGTAAGTCGACCATAATTCCTCCGGAACTTTTCTGCCTTTCTCAAAATATTTACCTCCAATAATTTTTTCAAACTCAAGCCAATTTTGGTAAGATGCAAGAGAATGGTGTAGAAATAAAAATGGCATTCCCTGTTCAGTTAATTTTTTGTACGCGTCTTTTTCTGCCTTCGAAATAGTTTTCCACATATCGTAAAATACCAACACATCGAAACTGCTTGCCAAATCTTTAACCAGTTTTGCATTTGCTTCTGGTTGCTGAAAGTGTTCGTATTCTACATTTTCAAGGGCATCAAATAATTCGAAAAACTGTAAAGTGTCGAACGAGTGACCACCCGTGACCAGCATAATTTTTACTGCTTGAGCGTTTACAATAAAACCGGAAATTAGAAAGAAGAATACCAACAAATGTCGTTTCATTTGGTTTAGTTTATAGTTGTCATCGAAATCCAATTGAATTTCCAGACAATAAAATTAACAATTTCATTGTTTCAGGAAAGTACAAATCCAATTTTTTCACATAAAAAGCAACCTTCCGTGTTTTAAACTATCTTTATATTATGTTTGAATTCTGAAATGAAAATAAGCGGAAAACATATTCTAAAAACGCTAGCCTGGATTTTTCTGGGTTTTTTCCTGTTAATTATCGGAGCAGGCACTTTGGTCTATTTCAAAGCCGAGAATTACATCAATAAAAATCTTTCGTCTATTGTTGCCGAGAAATCGCAAGGTTTGTACGAGCTCGACTTTGAAAAAATTGAATTCAATACGAAACCAGTTTCTGTTACGGTTTCAGCCATTTCTTTGCAAGCAAATAAAAATAAATCAAACGAAATTCTTACCAAAGAACCCAATAAAATTTTTTATTCATTTCATTCTCCCAAACTCGAAATTAATAATTTAAATGTTTTTGAATTATTTAAAAATCAGTTTCTTAATTGTGAAAACATTACTATTATTCAACCGGAATTTGAAATTTCCGGAGGAAGAATTCTTCAAAACAATTCAGAAAATAACTTAAAAAATATTTTTCGTGAATTGCGCCCTCTTTTTCAAAAACGAGTAAAAAAAGTGTTGATTAACGAAATAAAATTTGTTGATGCCAATTACAAATTATATCATTCAATAAGAGACTTCACACAAGTTTCCAATGCACAAAAATTATCGATTGTAGTTAAAAAATTTCACACCGATTCGACAATGATTTTTAACAACGCTCGTTTTTTTGAAACGGAGGATATTTTAGTTTCAATGAATCATTTTCGAAACAATTTGGGTGACAGTATCCACATTTTAAAAATCGACACACTGGAATATTCGTTGAAAACAACTGACATTTTTGCCAACGGATTTCATCTTATTCATAAAGAAAAAGAAAGCAGTAAAAATATTTATGATGTTTTGGTTCCCCACCTTCACATGAAAAGCAAAAGCATTACAAATTTTAATTTTTCTGACTCGCTGGCAATTCAATTTCTTGAATTTAATGAACCCCAAATTAGATTCTACCAAAAAGAAAATCAGAAAAAAATTCAGATTGAAGATATCAACCAGTTTGATCTTTATTCATTAATTGAAGACCAATTTTCGGAAATAAAAGTAGATAGTTTTGTTTTAACGAATGCAAATCTAAAAATATTTCAGCAGCCCAAATTCGATGAATATCAACAACATTTCGAATCGATAACTGTTTTATTAAACGGGTTTCAATTGGATTCAACTTCTGCAAAAAACAAAAATAAACTGTTTCATGCCGACGATTTAAATATGTCGGTAAACAATTATCATTTGAAATTAATCGACAACCAACACCAGTTTTTTGCCGATTCGATGTTTGTTTCAACTCAATCTAATTCTTTGCGAATTGAAAACATTCTTATTTCGCCAAGCAAACAAAAAAATAAAACTCGCACAACTGTAAATGTTAACTGCGAAGCATTAGAAGTTGACAATGTAAATCTTAAAACATTATTTCACACTCGAACCATACCAACCCGAAGAATAAATATTACAAATCCAAAAGTTCAGTTGAGTTATCAAACAGAAATAGCCCGAAACGAAGGAAAAAAGGAAGCGGGGTTACTATTCAATTTTGTTTCAGCTTATTTAAAAGGGGTTTATTCAGAAGTTGTTGAAATTGAAAATGGCTCGTTAAATATTGAGAATTTGAAAAATGACGATGTGCTTGGTTATTTCGAAACCAACTTTAATTTTAGTTTGTCGGGATTTGCACTCGACTCTGCAAGTGCACAACAAACCGATAAGTTTTTTTATGCAAGTAATTTCGATTTACAATTTACCGATTATCGGATGAAATTAGCCGACAACTTACACAAAATAGATGTAGAACGTGTTTCAATTCAAAGTTTCGAAAGAAAACTTGAAATTGAAAATCTTCGGTTAAAACCGGTTATAAGCAATGTCAGTCAAAGCGATATGCAACTTTTTAATCGGTCGGAACTTTACGATATTACCGTGCCAAAAATTACACTTTGGGGGATTAATCTGCGCGATGCATTTTTTCATAACAAACTGAATATTGCAAAATTTCAAGTTTCTAAACCCGAAGTATATTTCGAGATTTTCGGAGTTCTTCGTCAAAAGAAAGAAAAAACTGATTTCTCGGAATTGTATCAATTGGCATCCAATTATATTTACGATTTTAACATTAAAGAAATTTCAATTCCAAATGGAAATATTGCATGGGTAAATCATACCAAAAAAGGCGAAACCACATCATTCGACAACGAGTTTGAAGCTACATTAAAAGGATTCCGCTTAAACGAAAATGAATTAAATAAACAACGTTTATTTTTCTCCGATAATTTTGACATCTCGGTAAAAGACCAAATGTTTCAACTCTCTGATAGTGTACACATTTTACGTGCCGGCGAAATTAATATATCGAGCGAAAAATCGAGTGTATTCCTAAAAAATGCACTACTTTATCCGGTAATTACTTCGGATAAATACAAGCAGTTAAGCACCACTTTTCAGGTTTCAATACCAAACTTACAGATAAAAAATATTGATTATTTAAAAGCATATTACTCTAAAGAATTACTGCTAAATACGCTTGAATTAAACCAGCCAAAATTTGAAATTTATAGTAAAACAGGTATTTCCAAATCGTTAGATTTGAAAAAATTCGAGTTTCCTTTGCCCGCATTTATAAAATCGCTACATTTAAATGAGTTAAAAATTAATGAAGCAGAAGTTATAAATTACGAGATTGTTGGAATAGAAAATCGAGCTCAAAGCAACTTTAAAGTTAATCTTTTGTTACCCAATGTTTCGCTTAAAAATAACGAAGAGAATCAGGCTCAAATCTCAACCGAAAACCTAATTGTCAATATTTACAATTTTAAAACACCAATTGGCAAAAGACACGAATTAGAAATTGGAAAACTTGACTTTAACCGTTTGCAAAAAAACATTTCAATCGAGAATTTAAAGGTTATACCTTTTGCTCGGGAAAATAGTGGAAATACTTTTTCTATTTCGGCTCCACAATTAAAATTCAGCGGTTTCGACATAAATTCAGCTATTAAAAACAACAGTTTTGAATTTGACGAAATAAAAATAGTTGAGCCAAAAATTGCCATTGAAATAAGCGACTCGATTAAAGGCGATAAACTTGAATTTGCAAAAAATCTGGATTTATTTCCTTATGTAGAATCTTATGTAGATAAAATAAGTGTTCAAAATTTACAACTTCAGAATATAGATTTAAACTTTAATTGGTTTGAAAAAGAATTGATTAACAAACGTTTTAATCTAAAATTTAACGAAATTAATATTGCTGAAGATATAAAAAGTGAAAATCTTCTTAATTCAAAAGAGTTTGAAATTTCAACAACTAATTTGAAAACCCAGAGCAAGGACGGATTTTATGAATTCGTAGCCGATTCATTTATTTACAATTCGGCCAAACATAATACGCTATTAAAAAATGTAAGGGTAAATCCTCTTTTTTCGCAAAACGAATTTCAACAAAGAATTGATTTTCAAACCGATTATTTAAAAGCAAAAACAGATTTTATAGAACTAAAAGATGTGGATGAAAACCAATGGTTAACAGAAAATATTCTGAGTGCAAAAAAATTGATAATTGGAAAAACTGAAATGGAAATTTATAGAAACAAAAGGCTTCCATTCAATCAAAATCAACGCCCACCCTGGCCGCAAGACCTAATAAAAGAAATTAAGCAAGCTTTTGTTTTCGATTCTGTGTTAGTAGCCCCATCGCAAATTAAATACAGCGAACTATTAGATTTTTCGGATGAACCGGGTTATATAAATTTTAGCGAACTAACTTTAAAAACCGGAAAATTGTCTAACATTCCCGAAATAATTGTTGAAAATTCAAAACTACAAATGGATGCCTCGGCTAAAATATTTAATCAAGGTTTATTATCTATCCAGGCAAATTTTGAATTGTCTGAAAATAATTACCAACACACAGTAATCGGAAATCTTTCTCCAATGTCGTTAAAACCTATCAATAAAATGCTCGAAAAATCAGCACCTGTTTCAATAGAATCGGGTGAGTTAAAACGGTTCGATTTCGATTTACTTTTTACCGATAAAAATGCAAACGGGACACTATATTTAGCTTACGATGATTTCAAAATAGCAGTTTTGGAAATGGATTACAAGGGATCGAAAAAATCGAAGTTCGCCACTTTCTGGGCCAATAAAATGGTGTTAAATTCAAATTATCCGAAAGGTGACAATTTTTTACCAACTACCATTTCGTACGAAAGAGATATTCAACGTTCAATTATTAATTATTGGTGGAAAGCCATTTTTTCAGGTTCAAAAGAAACTTTTGGTATAAAACCGGAATAATGCTTTTATAAGAAATGAAAATTTTAATCGTTGTTATACAAATTATATTTTAACTAATTTTGGTATTTTATATCAACTATAATTTTTTCGGATAACAATATCGTTCTTTTATAAAATGATTGCTTAGTTTGGGAGATTATTAATTGATGTTGAAACATTATAATATTAGATTATCATGAAAGTAAAAATTCTTAGTTACATAATAGCTGCAATATTTTTTCTGTCTGTTTCTTCGAGTTGCGATTTATTAAAAAATGGGGAAGATAATAAACCACTTGATAATTATTTGGTTGCTTATGAATCTCAAAAAACATATTTACATGCATTTATTCAAGCCATTCTCGAGCAACAGGTAATTATTTATCCTGAAATTGACGCTATTGTTGACAATGTTGAGCATGGAATAACTATTTATAAAATAACATATACAACTAATTTTGATGGAGAAGATCGTTTGGCTTCCGGTCTGGTTTGTGTGCCGATTACTGAAGGAGCTTATCCGGTATTGAGCTACCAAAACGGAACCAATACCTTGCACAGCAAAGCACCGTCAGTTAATCCGGACAGCGAATTATTTATACTATTGGAATTTATGGCATCAACCGGTTTTATAGTAACCATACCAGACTATTTTGGTTTTGGCGATGCAGACGATATGTTTCATCCGTACTTACACAAAGAATCTACCGTTCAATCGATTATCGACATGCAGCACGCTGTAAAAGAATTGGTCACAAATTATTTAGAAATTGATATTACCGAAGACTTATATATTAGCGGTTACTCGCAGGGAGGATGGGCAACTTTACAACTTCAAAAAGCTATTGAAGATGAATATTCCAGCCTTTTTAATTTAAAAGCAAGTGCGTGTGGAGCAGGTCCTTATGATTTAAATTATATAAATGAGTATGTACTTGAGCAATATGAATATCCGATGCCTTATTTTCTCGGATACATGTTTAACAGTTACATTAATTTGGGGCTTGCCACGCCGGCAAGCGAAGTATTTAAAGCACCTTTCGATTCACGAATTCTAACTTTATTCGATGGAACAAACTCGGGAGAAGAAATAAACAATCAATTAACACCTCGAGTAAATGACCTTTTTACAGCCGATTTTATAAATGGGTACTATACTGATGAGAAGTTTGCTCCAATAGTTTCAATGCTCAATGAAAACAGTATATCTGCCTGGAAAACTACGACGCCAACTATGCTGCTTCATGGCACAGAAGATACATTTGTTCCAACAATGGGATCGAACCGAATTTTTCAGGATTTCTTAAATGCAGGTGTTGGAATTAACGATGTGGTATTAATTCCATTGCAAGGTGAAAATCATCAATCTGGGATTATACCTTCGGGAATTGCATCCATCAACTGGTTTCTTGAAATAAAAAACGAAGAATAAATTAGCTTATTTTTAATGATAAACCCCAATTGAAACATTGAGATAGAATAAACTTTATAAATTTTCCTATAACTGTTTTATAAAATATTCAGGCAAAAATTAAACTTGTTTTCTATATTAAATCAAGGCAATTAGTACCTTATAATGTACACTGTTGGTGCAAGCCATACAAAACTCAACGCCCCATTAAAGCTAATGTCGAATCAAATTAGTTTATTAATCATTCATTTTTCATAAAATCTAAAAACGAAAATCAATCCAAAAATGAGTTGCACATTTGTGTAAATTTCTCATAAGATTTGTCATTGTTATTTAAAATAAAAGATTGTAACTTAATAACAAAATTACCCAACAAAGAAAAAACCGATCTGAAACTAAGGAATTTGATGTTCGTTCAGAAAAAATAAATACGAACATCATCCTTTACAACCGCTCTGATAATGCAACATGGATCTCAAATATCCACATTGTCTAAAACTCCTTCAATTCTATTGCGCTTATCTTACACTCAATCTAAATTTAGATGAAAACAAAAACCTTACTATCATTTTTCTAAAACACCTAAGTACTTATTTCTCAAATTTGTAATGTCAATTCCAAGAAAAAATCAGCTAAAACAATTTTGAGAAATCCGATTCTGCTCCTATTTTTTTGATTTTGGAATATGTTCCAGACAAAAATATGAACCAATGTAGATTCAATTTTTCTTGTTTCAAGTAAAAGAAACTCAACATAAGAAATTGATATCTATTTCAATTACTCAATTAAATTATAATCAGGTAAAAGACAATAACTTAAACCTAATACTTAGCTCACAATTATGAATTATTTAAAAACAATTCTACTCCTTTTTATGATTCTTTCATTTGCCGGATGCGAAGAAATT
>Ga0307989_1001653_pt1 | contig 11569 bp, 9 predicted proteins | sample EllFjometagen185_FD_203164 | JGI IMG/M metagenome (GOLD analysis project Ga0307989, IMG submission 203164) | Marine microbial communities from Ellis Fjord, Antarctic Ocean - #185 | ecosystem: Environmental > Aquatic > Marine > Unclassified | place: Southern Ocean | collected 2014-10-08 | reverse complement strand
GTACCTCGGCCAAGATTGGAGCACCACGCTTTACTGCCGATTCATAGCTTTCGAGGATTACTGTTGCTCCACCACCACTGGGGACGAGCCCGTCTCTATCCCTGTCAAATGGTCGTGATGCTTTTGTAGGTGAATCTTCGCGAATAGAAAATGCATTAAGAGCATCAAAGCTACCCATTGATAGTGCATTTACTTCCTGTGCTCCGCCACAAATAATTGTGTCTTGTAATCCTTGCTTTATCATTAAATATCCCATACCAATGGAATGAGAACCGCTTGCGCAAGCTCCACTTATTGTGAAGTTAATACCTTTAAGTTTAAGAATTACGCTTAGGTTCATGGTAATTGTGGAGTTCATTGATTGGAATATTGATGCAGATCCAATCATTGTAGTATTTTTTTTCTCTCGCAATATGTCGGCAGCTTCAACAACTGGGGTAGCTGAGCTATCGTTACCATAAATGATTCCAACTTCATTATTGATTAAAAAATCTTCATCAATACCAGCATTTTTAAGGGCTTCCATAGTTGCGATATACGCATATTCACCTTGTTCGGGAAGTCCAACTCGCATTCTTCGTGATAACACACCTTTTAGAATTGGTCTCTTCAAACTTCCGGTAAGTGCAGATCTAAAGCCAAGTTCTTTTCTGGCTTCATCTAATACAATACCTGATTTTCCTGTATATAATGATTCTGCAACCTCATCCAAGTTATATCCAATTGTTGAATATATACCCATTCCTGTTATAACAACTCTATTCATTGGTCTCATATGTTAGTTGAAACTATACACTTCTAGTGCAAGACTTTCAGTTTCTTTAAATATTTTGGTTTGAAGTTTGAAGTCCGAAGCTTGAAGTGATTCTACTTCTGGCTTCCGGCTTCTAACTTCAATCCATGTTAAGTAATATTTTATAACAAATTTTACATTAAGCAAACTTATGTACTACCAGCGCATAGTGGTTTAGTTTACTTATGTGTAAAGTCCTCCGTTAATATTAATCACTTCGCCGGTAATATACGATGCTGTGTCACCTGCCAAAAATGCAACTAAATCAGCAACCTCTTCGGGCTTGCCAAACCTATTTGCAGGAATCAGCTTTTTAAGTTGTTTTTCATCAAGATCTTTAGTCATTTCAGTTTTTATGTAACCGGGAGCTACTGCATTAACGGTAACATTCTTCCTGCCAATTTCCTGCGCAAGCGATTTTGTAGCTCCAATAACACCTGCCTTTGCTGCTGAGTAGTTTGTTTGTCCGGGTAAACCTTTTATCCCTGATAAAGAAACTATATTTATAATTCTACCCCACTTATTAATAACCATGTCTTTTATAAGTCCTGAAGTAACATAGTAAAAGCTATTAAGATTTGTATCAATCACACTAGTCCATTCATGTTCTTCCATCCACACCAAAAGGACGTCTTTTGAGCTACCGGCATTATTAACAAGTACTGAAATATAATCATCAGGGTGAGCGCTCTTCCAACTATCAAGCGACTCGCTAACAGCCTTGCTATTAGTTATATCAAACTGCATTAGTTCGCCTTCACCCCCATTTTCAACAATTCTACCAAGTGTTTTTGTTGCTGACGAAAGGTTAGTATTGTAATGTATCAAAACATAATATCCCATGGTTGAAAGTTGAAAACAAATTGCACTTCCAATTCCTCCTGATCCTCCTGTTACTAGCGCGTATTTCATGTGTGAGTAATTATAATTCTGTTAATCAACTAATAATATTCGGGTTTACCTTCTGCAAGTGTTGCTTTATTTTTTCAAGATTTTCATAAAGTGGAGCATCATCAGTAAAAACCGGAACAAGTTTACGTAGCTGTTCGTATGTCGAAAATGATTTCTTACTTAACTTTGTTTCAATTTTTAAATAATCGATAGCCTGAATAATTGTTAGAAACTCTATTGCAAGCACTTGGAAAGTATTTTCGATAACCTTTTTTGTGATTAATGCTGAATTTGTACCCATGCTAACCAAGTCTTGATTATCATTATTACTAGGTATGCTATGGACATACATTGGGTTTGATAAAGTTTGATTTTCGGCAGTTGTGGATGTGGCTGTAAATTGTGCGCCTTGCATACCTAAATTAAGACCTAGAGTCCCTAAATTAGCAAAAGGTGGTAATATCCCATTTAACTTATTGTTCATAAGGAAGTTAAGCTGTCTTTCGGCTAACATTGATAGTTTTGTAACTCCTGCCTTAAGTTTATCCATTTCATACGAAACATAATCGCCGTGGAAGTTTCCTCCATGATATACGTTTTTGCTTTCAACATCAACAATGGGATTGTCGTTTACCGAATTAATCTCATTAAGCAACACTTCTTCTGTATTTCTAATGGCATCACAAATAGGACCAAGTATCTGAGGAACACATCGTAATGAATAGTACTCTTGAATTTTTTGTGAGAATACCTTTTCTTCTATTTTGCCATTATAAAGACGATCTTCCCGTTTTTGAATTAGTTTACTATCATGCAATATACTTCGCATTGCTCCGGCAACAACTTGCTGACCCTTATGCTTTTTAACATTGTTTAATAGTACTGAAAAGTGATCATCAAATGATTCCACAAGTTCATTAATAATTGCTGATGCTAGAACAGCCCAATTAATCAGATGTTTTGCATAAATTGTATTAACAATACCAATTCCCGACATTACGGATGTGCCATTTATTAATCCTAAACCCTCGCGCAATTTAATGGTAAAAGGCTTAATATTAAGGTCTGAATAAATTTCGCTAACAGGGCGGAGTTTACCTTCATAATATGCTTCACCTTCTCCAATTAATACTAGGGCAAGATGCGATAGCTGAACAAGATCACCACTGGCACCAACACCACCATGCTCAGGGATGTATGGTATAATATTATTATTTAATAATGTTACAATTAGTTTAATAACATCAGTATGAATGCCGGAGTATCCAAGTGAAAGACTTTTTAAACGTGAAATCATTGCTGCACGAACATACAGTGGCTCAATTGGTTTGCCCATGCCTGCCGAATGGCTGCGTATTAAGTTGTATTGTAAAGCAACTTGATCACCATCTTCAATACGATATTGAGCCATGGGACCCAAGCCGGTATTTACTCCATAAATAATTTTGTTTTCTGAGAAATCACTCAAAAAATTAAAACAAACTTCTACTTTGTTTAGAGTTTCATTATCAATATTTATCCGTTCATTATTAAAAAGTATACTTTTATAATCTTCGGTAAGTAGTGGTTTTTTAGATATTGTTACCATTTGTGACTAAAATTGTCTATTTCAATTTATTAATTACTGGGTTTGCATAAAGTAACAAGAATAGTTCTCTTATTTCTTCGTTATCATGCTGTGCCATTTTTGTTGTATTCTTATAACGATTTTCAAATACCTCAATGGTATTTTTATCGTATCTAGATGAAAATTTAGTTGAATTATTGAGTAAATCATAAGCTAAATAATTTGATGGCCACAAACTATAATTACTATAAATTTGTTTATCAGTTAATTCTGCTACTAATTCAATGAATTGTTTATTATTTATGCGCGAATTATCTATTTTTAATATATCATCATTAATGGGCTTTCCCATGGCTAAATGGATTCTTCCTTTTTCACCTGTTAACCCCCCAAGTATACTCATAAAATCCTCATCATCAGTTTTAACATAACTTTTGTCTTTTGACAAATATGTTTCTCGTACTTTCATAGCATCACAAGGTTCCCATTCGTAGGAGATGGTTACAGGAGTAATATTTAGGTCTATTAATTTACTTTTTATGTCGTTTTCACCTGATAAAATTAGCATTTTAAGTATGCTAACATCGGTTTGGTCAAATCCCGTTTTTGCTCTACCTTTACGTTGGGCAATCCAAACTGAATTATTTAGTTCAGTAATTGATTCTCTAATATATGTAGATAAGCGTCTTGAATTTAAGAGTAGTTCTTTCGGACTTCCTTCTCTAAAAACGGTTATCATTTTATTTGATTTACCCAAATCAACTATCAATTGAGAAACCATAAGGTTGCTTCCCCATGTTGCTTGTGGTGATTTCATTTCATTCTGAAAATGAGCTAATCCAATTATTGACGAATCGAGTACAATATCACGATGGTTTGCAAGATATAGACATGATTTACTATTAACCATATTTTCAAAACCTGAATAACTTATTCCTTTGGACGTATTATCCAGTATGGCAGTAACAGATGGTAATGAGAAAGATGTTTGAAAATCATTTACATTTTTTGCACTATTCATGTTTGAAATAACGAGTTTCTTCTGCTCAGGTGTAAATAAGTAGTCCATCATTTGATGAAATGTACTATCTGCAATTATTCGCTTGACAGCAGCCTGAATTTCGCTATCATTATACGGCCTGATTACATTAAAGTCAAGTTCATTCATACATAAAAAATATCGCCAAAATTAAGCATTTATATTAGACATCAAAATTATTAATGTTAGCAACGGGAGGCTTAAAATAGTGAGTATGAATAGGGATAATAAAATGATGGTAAATCAGACTGTTACATGCCGGGGATTCGAGGAATTCTTCCTAGTTTTGAGTTTTTGTAATAGAAACCCCAACCTCTCTTCATCCAATGACCAAGTATTGGCAGTGGTAGTATCATGTCGAAATCAGCTTTTCGTAGTACAAATGCGGCACCATCGCCCGAATCCATAACACAAACAATATTTAGGTGCTTGTGATAGCCTTTGCGTTTTTCGCTTCCTATTATTTTGTGATGAATGTTATAGGCAGCAACATTCGCCATAACTTCAGCAATATGTCCTTGTTTGGCAGCCCATTTTGGACCCTTTAACGCACTAATATCACCAATGGCATATACATGATCTATATCTTCAACTTTACAGCGGTCGTCAATTTTAATAAATCCGGCATCGGTGAGTGGTAAATCTGAGTTTCGCATAACTAAATGCCCATCTCCACCAGGAATGTACAGCGTTAAGTCACTTTCAAGCTTTGAATCATCAGCAAAAATAACACCATTTTCAACAAATTCCTGAATCTTGATGCCTGTTTTTGATTTAATGTTGTAATGTTTGAAAAAAACATCCATTTTATTATAAGCTTTGTTACCCATTTTTTTACCAGGCTCTTTCATGGGAGCAAAAAAAGTAAGGTCAAAATTGTATCTAACTTTTTTCTTTTTAAGATAGTGGCTAAAATTAAACAGCAATTCGAAAGCAGGACCACCTCTAACTGCTGTTGCAGACGGATCTTTTGGATTAGAACCAAAACCAATGGCAATTTTACCACCACCTTTTTCAATTAGTTTACTTAATTCATTTTTTATGATAATTGCTTCATCAGGGTTGCCACATATTGAGTGCGTGTGCTCTAAGCCTTTAATAGGTACTTTCGACATTCCTAAAGCAATAATAAGGTAGTCGTATTCAATGGTTTGAGATGCTAATTCTACTTTGTTTTGTGCTGTTGTAATTTTTTTTACATCATCAATAATAAGCTTGAATTTATGGATTTTACGTAATTTCTCAAGCGGAATCGCAACGTCATCAAATTTCTTTTTGTTAACAGGTATCCATATGGAAATTGGATAAATAAATAAATAGTCGCGATTGCTAACAAGGGTTACGTCATATTTATATTTTTTTAGCTTTATCGCAGCCTCAACCCCAGCAAAGCCTCCTCCTAAAATTAGTATTTTTTTCATATGTCAAATATATATATAAATTGCATATGTTTGGTGAGATAAAAAAATATTTTCTTGAGAGGTTGTTTTATGCTAACCTGAATTATATTTATTATTATCTGCAAGCCTAAGCATATCGTAGTTGATTTTAAGCCATATTAATATGCAAGGAAATGCTTTTAAAGTGTAGGTCTGCACATACTCTTCTCGTAAAAACTGCGGGAAAATATCGGTTGGCGATAGACTGGTTAAAATAAATGCCATCACAAACAAAATAATGTTGATGTTGCTTTTCTTACTTTTAATAAACCATAATGCTACTCCCGTAATTGCTATGATGAATGTTGGTGATTCTGCTTTATGATTAAAAATAACTACCCAAATTAATATTGAAGTAAGAGCCAGATACTTAAACATGAAATTGTTATAAAGTTTAATGTAAATAAGTGGAATTAGAAATATTACTGCACCTATGATTACAATAATGTTTTTATTAATATGGATTCCAAACCAAGTATTTAGCCAACCCATAACTGAATAACCATAGGATATTGAGTGGTCGTTTGAAAGCATATTCCAATAGCTCCCAAGTAGCTCATAGTACTGGCTAGTATCTATAAATAATAATGGTAATAGGAATAGGACAATTGTCCATAGGGTTGTATACAATGCAAGTTTCCATTTTTCAGGGTAGAATAAAAGTAATGCAAACCCAACAATACCAAATAGTTTTATGAAAGCAGAAAAAACAATTAGTAATGTTGCAAGTATGTATTTGTTTTTTTCGAGTAGACCGAATGAAAAAACTAATAGGCCTGCAATTAGTGCGTTTGATTGTCCATTTTGCATGGACGTAAGTAACTCAATTAATAAAATGATAAGTACTAATCCTTTTTCAAGATTACTTAGTTTGGGTAAATAATACACTGCAAAAAGTAATAATAAAGCATTTACTAAATTCCATAATGTTAAACCTAACCAATCTGGAAAAATAGCAAATATCCCAAAGAAAACTGAAAATGTGGGAGTGTATTTAAATAAGTCCCATGATTCTTCAGGGTACAACGCATATAAGTCCTTACCGCTTTTTAAGTGGTTATACGAATTTTGAAATATTGTATAATTATTATATTTATTATATCTTATCTCACCATTATTGTTGGTGGTTGGTCCTGATAATATTGGCTGAATACTAGCTACCAATGCTAACAAAGCAAATATTATTATTAATATTTGTTTGCTTGAGATTATTTTTATTAGCTTTTCTTTCATTTACTTTAACACGCAGTATTTAAAATAGTTTTCAAAAATAATAATAATAATCAAAGTAATTATTTAGCAGGGTTAAACATCTAACCTGTAACTTTTTACCGCAAAGAGCGCAAAGTATTGCGCAAAGGTACGCAAAGTTATTTACTTGACGGTAAGTACTTTGCGTAACTCTGCGTTAAACATTGCGTAACTCTGCGGTTAAATAACTTATTGAAATTCAGGTTGTAAAACCAGCTAAATAATTACCATTGCGGTTAAATAACTTATTGAAATTCAGGTTGTAAAACCAGCTAAATAATTAATAATCAAATTGCAATTGAAGTTATTTATTTACAATTGAGAAGGGCAAACTAATTCTAAAATTTATACTTCTGCCCATATCAAGTATGTTCATATCTTTTAATGTTGAAAGATGATCAATATATTCAGTGTTAAAAATATTTGAGATATTTAAGTTGAACGTTATAGTTTGATCATTAAGTTTAATATTAGTTCCAAGCCCAAAGTTTACGATGCTATAACCAGGTGAAGTTTGCTCGAATAGTGATGGTTGATTTTGAGGCAATACATATTGTATGCTTCCCAATAAATAGAGATTTTTAACCCAAAAAAATTGATCTTTTGTTGTCTTTACTTCAAGTTTCATTCTTTGTGCTGGAATAAATGGTAGATATTCTCCTGATTTTTGTTTACCAATTACATAGGAGTAGCTTGCTTTTATATGGAGCCAGTGAATGGGATGAGGATGAAGATGAATTAGTGCTTCACCACCATAAAGATGCGATGGTGTTTGTTGGTACATATATATTAAATCACCTTGAGTTGTAGTATCGTTTGTTGGTTGTTACTAGTGCTATAGCCGGAGCAACAGCCAGCCCTAGTTTGTCTTCATTATATTGATAGATAATTTTAAAAGAGCCATTTTTTGTAATTTTCCCGAAAATTCCTTTTAAATTATTTCGGTTAAACCTTGTATTTGGTGCAAATTTACCGTTGCCCTGAATGTAATCCTTGTTAGTAACTATGCCTCCTCTTAAGCCCCAAAAAAAGCCATTGCTATTTCCTTTTATACCAATATTTGATTCAACCCCTTGGGTGTTACCAAAATATTTAACAACTACATCACCTTCAATTGTACCATCTTTGGCAATGGGCTCGCCAATGAGGTTTATTACCCCTCCAACTGCCCCTGAGCCATAAATGAGAGATGCGGGACCTTTAATAACTTCAATGCGCTCAACACCATTTTCATCAATCATATAAGGATGATTTGCCGAAAATTGATAATTCTGCATAGGAACACCGTTGTTTAAAAACAGAATATTACTTAATGATAAGCCTCTTATTACAGGCGTTCCAATACCAGGCCCTTTTGAAATAAAATCAACTCCAGGTACTTCTGCAATTGCTTCAATTAGTGATGGAGATAAGGTTTGAGATAATTCCTTAGGGCTTATTGTGCTAATCTTCACTGTATTGTCGTGCTGTGTGCTGGTAAAGTTTCCGGAAATAACAACTTCTTGTCCCTTGATAACCAACACTTCCATTTCTACATCAAGCAAAATAGCCTTATTTGTAGTAAATGCCTTTTTGTAAGTTGTCTTAAATCCAACATACGAAAACCTAATAATTAACTCACCCTTTGGCAGATTATCTAAAAAATAATATCCATCACCATTAGTTACAGTACCAATATTAAGCTCTTCAACTTGTACATTAACCCCAATCAAAGACTCTCCACTATTCTTGTCGGTAACCAACCCACTCACATTAAATTGGGCTCTCCCCATATTTGATACAAGAATGAGTGCAAATAAAACTGAATAATAGACTAGCTTTTTCATTTTGATATTAACCCTCTATGTGGATTTAGTTTATGTATTTAATATTAACGGCAAAATTATACCAATTATGATTCCATATTACTGATAAATAGATTGAATTATTGGTTCTACTGTAATTTTAATGGGTAATTAAAATAATCAGTATTTCTTAGTATATTTGGTTATTTGTCAGAAGCTGGAAGTCCGAAGACGGAATTATTTGAACTTCTGACTTCTATCTTCTGACTTCTAGCCAATATTTTAAAATAATATACATATTACAATTATCATTATACCACTAAAATTGCAGTAGTACCGAATTATTTATTCTTCCTTCGAAGTAAAAAATCTATTTTTGTACCATGAAGGATAAAAAATTCGATAGCAGTTATATTAAAATGGCTTTTGTATGGGCCAACAACTCATATTGTGAACGACGCAAAGTTGGTGCATTACTTGTAAAAGACAGAATGATAATTTCTGACGGGTACAATGGTACACCCTCAGGCTTTGAAAATATTTGCGAAGATGAAAATAATAATACTAAATCATATGTGCTTCATGCAGAGGCTAATGCCATCACGAAAGTGGCAAAATCACATAATAGTAGTCAGGGCTCAACATTATATGTAACCGACTCACCATGTATTGAATGTGCAAAGTTAATAATACAATCAGGTATAAAAAGAGTTGTTTATTCACGCAAGTATCGCATTACCGATGGTCTTGATTTGCTTGAACGAGCAGACATTGAGGTAGACCAATTAGCAGATTATTAGAAAGTAAATTGAGCTAGGAATTGTAACCGATGAGCATTCCCATTTTGATTATCTTGTACATATAGCTTTCCATAATTATATTCTACTCCAAAGTTTAAATGCTGAAAAGGTGAGTAGAATAAATTTCCAAGTACGTAGTAACTATAATGAAAATCATCGGTTAGAAGTAATGCTGTTTTTTCAAGTTGTATATAACTAAAAATGAAATTGGAGCTAAATTTATCATTCCAGTACTGAGTATAAGAAACAAAACCACCAACACTGTTAAGTATTACTAATTTATTGGTTGTAAAGTCGGGTACTCCATTATAGCCGCCTCCCGAAAGATCGTCAATAAAATTTGATACTCCTTTACCTGCAACAAAGAAAACATTAAAGTGATTCAGCTTGGTAGTATTAATAATAGCCGAAAAAGCTCCTCCATATCCAAGTTTTTTATTTTCAACACTATCAGCATTAAAATATCGCATAATATTAAACATTCCGCTAAGTGATACTTCGCCCCAGTCACCCTTTTTATTTATAGTTCCAACCAATGTGGGGATTGTTATAAATGATTTAATATCCTTTGTAAAAGGCCTTGCATCAGTTCCTCTATTCTCTATTGCTAGAATATAGCTCCAGTTTTTCCCAATATCGTTGGAATATCTAATCATTGGGTTTCGTAAAGTTGTTGAACTATTAGGTCCTTGAAAATCAACGGTTGCAGGTACAACATCAGGATTACCAAAAGTAGTAGTAGTTTGTCCTAATAGTAGATGCCCCATTTCTAAGTATGCTTGACGTAAGCGATAATATGAAGTAATACCAGTATTGCCAGTGTAAAAATCGCCTGAAACAAATCCTTTAAGGTTTCCCCATGGAGTTTCATAATTAATAGTAAAGTTAAGTCTTGATTGTCTTGCCGTCATATGAAGCCTGAAAGTCTTTTCATATGGTGTTGGATTAATTGGTATTTCGGATGTGGTAAAATCATCGTAATCATTCAGCCCATTAAAATCTAAAATAGTGTTAAGATTCACAAATCCACTGAGTTTGAATGATATTTTTTTATCCTCTGAACTATCATCTTGAGCTATTAGACAAAAAAAACTTGTCATGAGGACTAATGTAAAGAAGTGCTTTTTCATATTATAGTATTTATAGATTAATAACAAGTAATAAACTCTCAAAGATAGTTTTTTTTATTATTTAGAACAGAAATAATAATTTAATTGTTTCCTAAATGATAATTCACTCTAAAAAATTATTATTTTTGGAGGATAGTCATATTTAAAATAGCGTTAAAATAAATCTTAAAAACTTATTATGGGAAAAACTAAAAAATTAGGGTTAGTAGGAGCAATATTTTTAATTGTTTCGAGCCTTGCCGGAAGTGGTGTAATTGCCTTGCCACAGCAATTGGCACAAACTGGATCCATTACACTTATTTCGTTTATACTTGTAACAATAGGCGCTTTATTTTTAACACTTGTTTATGTAAGAGCAGGTTCAATGTTTGATGACCCAAGCCCTACCGCCCTCGCCACATATGTTAACCCAGTACTTGGAGCAAAAAGTGGACTTTTTTACGTTTACGGAAACCTTATCTCAAATGTGTCAATATTAATTGCAGGATTAGGATATATTGAAATGTTTGTGCCTGCGCTTAAAAACTCATTTTTTCTTGGCATAACGGTAATAATACTTATTTGGGTATTTATTCTTCTATCATTACGTGGAGTTGGTATTATCACTAAAATTGTTTCAATAACAGTTACGTTACTATTATTGTCAGTAATAACAACAGCTACCGCAGGTTGGCTCGATTTTGATATAGCCATATTTCAAGCTAACTGGAATGTAAGTGGAAAACCTACAGGAATGGCAATAATGTCGGGCTTTGCTGTACTTATATTTGCTTATGTTGGCGTGGAAAGTGTTGCCACAAATAATGCACTTATTGAAAATCCAAAAAAGATTGTTCCGCTAGCTACGATTATAGGTTTTGTAATAGTTGCTGTAA
>Ga0307989_1001652_pt1 | contig 11576 bp, 1 predicted proteins | sample EllFjometagen185_FD_203164 | JGI IMG/M metagenome (GOLD analysis project Ga0307989, IMG submission 203164) | Marine microbial communities from Ellis Fjord, Antarctic Ocean - #185 | ecosystem: Environmental > Aquatic > Marine > Unclassified | place: Southern Ocean | collected 2014-10-08 | reverse complement strand
GAGATGCGGATTTCGTCGAGGTAACCAGCGAGGTAGTTGGTGGAGTTTTTGGTGGCGATGGCTAAGCCGGCGGCGAAGGAGCTGGTGCAGTTGGCGGTTCCACTGGCTACGGAGATTCCATCTTTGTAGATGTTGACGGCACTGCCGTTTTTGACGACGGCGATGTGATGCCAGTTGCTGTCTGTGATTTCACCACCGCTAATATTAATGTCTGCTCCGCCATCATCTACTTGGAAGTTGATTCCAGTACCGTGGATGTGGGAGATTTTCCAGAAGGTGTCGGAGTCTACGTACTGGTTTAGGTATTCTTCTGTGCCGACATGATCAGTGTGTTTTACCCAGAAATCTACTGTCCAGTTGGTAGAGATATCCCAGTCTGCATGATCACTCATGGTGAGGGAATCGTCTGTTCCGTCTAGGTAGATTGAGCTGGTGTTGAACTGTGGATAAATATGCTGCACATTTCCGCCAGCGGAAATCGTGTGAGTATCGCCCGCTCCCGTCGCCGAATCTTCGAAAGCGATCGGTGAAGTCCTCGTGTCCGAGTGAATGAGAAGTTTCGTGTAACTGTCATTCCCCCCTACTGCATTTTCAAGATTGATCTCATTATCAGGAGTCGCCTCAGGATCCAGATCCGCTATCAAATCGGCATAGCTAATTTCACTTGAAGCTGCAGCTTGTAACACTGGAGCATATCCATTCGCTTGCCAAGCATTGAGACGAGTCCAAGTATCTGAAGACTGCGTACCACTCGCCACACCAGAAACGAGACGAACTGTGTGCAGTAAGTTTGCGGAAAGATTTGTCGTAAGAGATTTTATTTTTGCGACAGAAGTTTCCTCACTGCTGTCGACTATCAAGCGTCGTTCTTTGGCAGTACCCTCATCAATCACGAACTGCGAAACTCCGCCACTCGCTACAGATTTATCTAGCACTGCCGAAAGTTCTGAACCGCGCAATTTCGCTATTGCGGTTTGACCAGCTACGGCAGTCTCGAAAGTGGTCGACGTAGCACTGCTGACATTTTTCCAACCAGTCGAAGTGCTGCCCGTGTCGTCGAGGAATATTGTTCCTGTCGGAACGCTTCTTTGGGAAATTTCTGTGCTGTGCAATCGATCTACCGCATCGCCCGAATACAAATATTTGATAAACAAATCACTCTCGCTCGCTGGGATTTCTGCCAAAGTCACCGTGCCTGCAATCTCGATAACCGTATTATCCAGCCAAGCCGTTGGCATTGTGCCGTCAATTCCGCGAGCCGCCACAGTGAAAATATTGCCGCTGTAATTTGTGTAATAAATTTTTTCGCGTTTCAGATTGCCAGTCGGATTGCCGAGATAGAGAAAACCAGCGAGCGGAATCTCACCAGCATCACCAATCGAATCAACCGTAATCGACGTAGCCAGCGATGTAATTCCGTTTGAATTATTCAAGCGTGCATAAGTCCCAGCCTTCACAGAAGAAATGGTTTTTTCTAATCCATTTACGTAAGCGTTTACAGAATTCACAAGTGTGCGATTCTCGTGCAATTGAAAAACAAAATCTTCTGTCGAACCCGCCCACGAGCTGTCTTTGATTTCACTTGTGCCGTTTGAATAACTCGGTGAACTACTGTCTGCTCCCCAAAGAATATAATTGCTGGACGAAGAGGTGTAGCTTCCCTTCAAAACTAAATGGTAAACCGTGGAAATTGAAAGACTCGCCGCCGTAGCGAAAGTGAAAGTCACCCACTTGTAATCACTCGTGCCAATACTATCCACTGCCACAGAATTCGAGGCTCCATTTGTCACCACCGTACCACTCGGCAATCCAGAACTATCCGTTTGAATTTCTGCAGAAACATTTCCACTTGGCGTGCCATTTTCTTTGAGCCACAGGCTCACTGCCGAGATAGATCCTGCCGTATCTATTTGAAATTCTTGAGCAAGCTCGACGTTGTCAGTAGCGCCCAAACGTAAACCAAGTCCAGCATCACGATTATTGTTTTTGTAATCCTCTGCTACGAAAACTCTTTGTTGTAAAGCTCCCCTTTCGAGGAAAAAAGTCGTAGCAGCACCATCGGTATTATTTACTTTAGTATCAGTGTCGAGAATCAAACTTGTGATTTTTTCAGTTCGCCCTGCGTGAGAATGATAAGCCTCCCAGACTTCTGAATTCGGCGCGACATAAGCATTGATGGCAGCACCACCATCATCGAAAATGTGTGAGTAAATCGCAAGATCGTAAATGCTTCCATCGAAATCCGCTGTCGCATCCGGCACTGAGTCATTACCAATTCGGATGCCTGAATGAGAGGTGGGGGTCAGGGATTGAGAAATATTTTCTGCAATCTTCTGTCCATCCATGTACAAGCTCAATCCAAGCGTGGTGCTAGTCGGTCTCCACCATCGTGCGAGAATGTGATTATTGCCACTGGAAGAATAGCTTGAGCTGAATTCTGCATCTGAAATTGCAACTGAAGAACTGCCATTGTGATAATCAAAAGCAAGCGTAGTCGCACCACTCATGTAAATCCGTAAACCGTTATTGCCGGAAAAATCACGCGTATCGATGAAATAATCTCCTGAAGCAAGCGCCCCAGTAGCCCAGAATTCGAGTGAGCCCTCATGAGTAACTTCAGATATATTTCCCTTTTCTGGAAACTGAATCGCATTCGGAAAATCCCCATAATCTGAAATCACCACATCATCAATCAAGCGGCTATTAACCGTCAGCTGTGAACTGCTGATCGCAGACTGCGAATTGCTTTCTACAAATTTTGAAGCAATTAATTTTGCGCTTGAGCTCGGATTCGCTACTCCGGCGTTTTTGATCTTCACTGTGTGTTTCTGAGAATCCAAATTCGTGGCAAGTAAAAATCTTTGATCAACAAGATCGCTAAAATTGTAGGTATCAATCTCAGTCACCATTTCTCGTGCAGTGCCCTCGTCTATCGTGATTCTTGCAATTCCTCGATCTGGTCCTGTGTCCATTCCTACGATGATTTCGGTCACAGCGTCAGGGGTCTCGTAAGTAACGTAACTGTCAGCCCGAGCAGTATAAATCGAAGTGACTTCGAAATCTGTAAGAACACGTGAAAAGATCGCAAATTCATCCAACTTGCCATCGAAGAAGGTGGTTTCTTTTCCGAGTTTGAGAGCGGAAGCGGTGAAGCCTGTGGCAGTGGTCACGGAAATATGGTGCCAACCTGATATTGCTAGTGCGGAGCTGATGGAACCGTCTACGTAAATAGTGGGTGAACTGAAGCCTGTGGCTGTGAGTGTGCCGGAGGCTACTTCGATGGAATGGGTGCCTCCGTCAAAATCAATGATATCGCGAGAATTATTATCTGCGTAGATCCAGAAGCTGGCGGAGTTTACGGTTTGAGAGGTTGAACCTATGTTTAGGTAATCGTTGGTTCCGTCGAAGCTGGCTGCACTAGCGAATCTGCCATCGGTATCGAAAGTAGCTCCATCCACAGCCGTACCATCATTCCCTTTTCCTGAAAAATCTAAAAACACTCCATCCATCTTCCAGTAACCCGCGAGATATTCAGCATTCATCACACCATCTCCGACTTGAGATAATGGATCACCGTAGTAAGTCAACGCTGAACCTGCGTGAAGTTTCCGAATCTCGGCTGAGGAAAGCGCACGATTGTAAATCGCAAAATCATCCAACTTACCGTCGAAGAATGTGGTTTCTTTTCCGAGCTTGAGGGCGGAAGCGGTGAAGCCTGTGGCAGTGGTCACGGAAATATGGTGCCAACCTGATATTGCTAGTGTGGAGCTGATGGAACCGTCTACGTAAATAGTGGGTGAACTAAAGCCTGTGGCTGTGAGTGTGCCAGAGGCTACTTCGATGGAATGGGTGCCTCCGTCGAAATCAATGATATCGCGAGAATTATTATCTGCGTAGATCCAGAAGCTGGCGGAGTTTACGGTTTGAGAGGTTGAACCTATGTTTAGGTAATCGTTGTCGCCGTCGAAAGTAGCTGCTTCATTCCATTTTCCAGCATCTGTAGAAGTAACACCTTCCGCAGTTCCATTATTTGCATTTGTTGAGCCATCTAACCAATTTCCATTCATTGACCAGTAACCCACTCGACCATCTGTAATCCAGTTTGATTTTGGTCCACTGCTTTCTCCGGAAATAGTGGAGCTCAATTTCGCGCTTCCTGCGAGTGAGCCAATTCGATCATGTGGAGTTCCCACCATTGGCGCATTGAAAAGAAGTGCCTCATCAGCTTGTTGAATTTCCTCAATACGCTGAGCATGGGCTTGCCCCACACTCGGCGCGGTGGAATTGTAAATTTCATAAATTTCACTATCCAGAAGTGAATAATTCCAAAGCTGAGGCTCTGCAAGCGTGCCAGATAAAACTGTGTCATAAGACAGTTGTGGCGGAGTGAAACTCGCTGTCCAACGAGCAGTGTTGGAGGTGCGGATTTCGTCGAGGTAACCAGCGAGGTAGTTGCTGGAGTTTTTGGTGGCGATGGCTAAGCCAGCGGCGAAGGAGCTGGTGCAGTTGGCGGTTCCACTGGCTACGGAGATTCCATCTTTGTAGATGTTGACGGCACTGCCGTTTTTGACGACGGCGATGTGATGCCAGTTGCTGTCTGTGATTTCACCACCGCTAATATTAATGTCTGCTCCGCCATCATCTACTTGGAAGTTGATTCCAGTACCGTGGATGTGGGAGATTTTCCAGAAGGTGTCGGAGTCTACGTACTGGTTTAGGTATTCTTCTGTGCCGACATGATCAGTGTGTTTTACCCAGAAATCTACTGTCCAGTTGGTAGAGATATCCCAGTCTGCATGATCACTCATGGTGAGGGAATCGTCTGTTCCGTCTAGGTAGATTGAGCTGGTGTTGAATTTCTTTGCATCTACTTCATGGCGAGTACCGCCATTCACCGCAACTGTGTGATTGGAAGCTGAGGAATCATGAAAAGCAGTATTCCCATCCACAGAATCTGAGTGAATAAGTAGCTTGGCACTACTGTCATTTCCAGCTTCTCCACCAAGCTGCAAAAAATCACTCGCTGCAGAAATCGATTGGGCTGTCCATCTCACGCTTTTTGAAGTTTTCACTCCGTCGACGAAAAGCTTCACACCACTGCTGAAGCTCCAACTAGCCGCAAGGTGAAGATTATCGTGAGCAGAGAAATTTTGGCTGGATGATATAACGTCAACTGTTTCGAAATCTGAACCATCCCAAATCTCGAAATGAAATTTATCATCCGCGCCATCGTAATAAAGTCGTTGTAAACCAGTATCGAAAATAAAATGTTGTTTAGTGTCAGCGTTGTCGGCAAAATCTGGTGAAATCCAAATCGAAAAAGTGCCTTTCTCTGCACCGCCATCCGCGACAGTCGGCAAACTCCCCAAAACCTCAAACCCTTGGAAAGAAGATAAGCTGGTGCTTCCACCTGTGTAGAGTCCTCGACTAGCTCGCGATCCGAGCAAAACTCCATCCGCTGAAAGTTTGAAAGTCTCCGTCGTAACCGCGCTATCCACCGCAGGCGTGAAAGTAAGTGTGTCAGTGCCAGCATCAAAATCAGAAACAAAAACAGTCTCACCATTATTGTTTCCCGAGGTGAATTCCAAAGCATATCCATTCCAATAATCATCCACTTGCGTGAGTGCGGAATCAACCAGCGTAGTGGTGGATCCCGAGTTTGCCGTGGAAGTAGTCCCTGCTGCCGCAAGCTCAGATCCGCTGGCATAAGTTTCGAGATAATCGAGCTGGAACCTAAACTCATCACCATCTGTTGCTGCTTGTTTCGGATTCTTTTTTACGACTAATTCCAACTCAACCGTGTGCGTGCTATTGCGCAAACCGGTTGCCAATAAAACTTTTTGTTCTGATTTGATCGTCGTAGCATAAGTATCAATTTCGTTAATAATTTCTTGATCTGAACCTTTGTCGATTGTCACACGAACAATCCCTCCTGAAGAGAAAAATGTAAAACCTCCCCAAATCTCAGTAGCTGTCACAGTCGTATTTTTGAGCTTGGTGCCAACTTTGTTTGAATGCAACGAGTTGCTAGCCGCTGTCCAATCTTGCGCGCTACCAGCTGCGTCGCCGAGAAATTCATTGCCGACAATATCTACTGCGGTAATACTGGAGCTAGCTGCATTCACACGAGTGCCTCCGCTAGATTCCTTTCCTCGATTGACTGCTCCAGGATTATTTGTTTGAGAATATTCACCATTCTGGTTTCCATTTTCAAAATTCGGAGCGAATGTCCGCACACCACGACTGACTAAACTTACGTAAGTACTTGGATCAATATCCAATGGATAAGTAAGCACCATCCCATTCGCAAGTTTCAAAGTTTTTGGTAATTTAATTTCTTTCTTTTCAGCGCTTTTTTCGACCTTCTCCGAAACAGTATTCAGAACATTCGTGCTTAAATTTTCTGCACCTTTGCTCTTCCTATTTCGGAAGAATCCCAAAATTTTGGTAGCAAGTCCTTCGCTGTCAGTCTTCTCGATTTGAAGAATATTTGCGCTCAGATCCTCTGGGGTAATTTCGACTGAAGCCTCTGTCTCAGTCACCACCTCATCTGTGTTTTCAGTTTCTTGTTCTTGAGTTGCTTCTTCGGTTTCTGTGTTTGATTCTTCATTTTCTAAATCTTCCAAAACCTCAACTGCATCTGCAGATTCCTCTTCTGCTGCCAAAGACTTTGTCTCACTATCCTCTCCTTCTGTTTCTAAAATTACCTCTTCGTCCTTCACTTCAATTTCAGTTTCAGTTATTTCTTCAACAAGCGCTTCATCACCTTCAGCTGAAATATCTTTAATGTCCGAATCGCTTTCCACAACCTCCTCCTGAATAATCTCAAGCTCTTCCGAAATTTCGTCTTCTGCCTCAATTACTTCAATTACCTCTACCTCATCAGAAACTTCTTCAACTACCTCTACCTCAATTTCTTTTGAAATCTCCTGCTCATCAACCTCTGCCGAACCATCTTCCTCCTCAACTTTTTCAACTTCATCTGCGGTATCTACCGTATCTGCGGTCCCACTTTCCACTTTCTCTTCACTCTCCAAATTTATCTCAAGCTCCTTCACTTCTTCAACCACTTTTTCTGTTTCAACAACTTCTTCAGCTTTTTCCTGAATTAGAATTTCTTCTTCTAAAACTTCTGAAACTTCTACTTGATCATCAAGCTCCACCTCTACCTCTGCAGTAAGAGCTTTAAGCTCTGCATCCCAAGCTTCATCCACATCAATCACTAATCGTAATTTGTATCTCCGCAAAATACCATTTGGCTCCTCCACTTCCTCCACATTTGCACTTGATTGCGCAAAAATTTCTTGCTCCGAAAGAACCACAATTTCCACATCTTCCGCAACCTCTGAAGTTTCTTCAAAAGTAGAATACGTCTCAATCTCTGACTCTTCGATTACCTCAATCTCGATTTCCTCAACCAACTCAGGAATCTCACTTTCTTCGATCACCCTGATCTCCTCCTCTTCAACTTCTTCAGAATCTTTTTGATCCTCCGCCTGTGACTCATCGATATCCCCTGAAGCCTCGCGCTCAACCCCAAAAATCTCATCTGCGGTATCTGTGATCCCACTTTTAACAATGTCTTCAATCGAAATCTCTTCATCAAATTTCTTGATCACATCCCCTGTCGCGTCCCCCGTGGGTTTTTCAGAAGCTTTTAAATCTTTCGCTGGAACATCAACCGGAGTGTCAATTTTAACAACTTCAAAATCTTCTTCATCCTCCACCCGCAATTCATCTGCAGTATCTGCGTAATCTGTGGTCTCATCTGCGTAATCTACGGTCCTATCTTCGTAATCCGTGTAATCCGTGGTCCCATCTGTGGTCCCACCACTAACAATATCCTCAATCGAAACTCCTTCATCAAATTTTTCAATCACATCCTCCACAACCTCTTCAGAAGTTTTTGAATCTTTCACCAAAGTATCAGCATCTGTCTCGTCAACAGACAAAGACTCAGCTTCTTCAGACCCCAATCCTTCCTCACTAGAACTAACTTCACCAACTACTTCCTCCGCTATCTCAACTTCCCCAACTTCCTCTTCTTCTCCAGCAACTTCAACAACCTCCAAACTCTCTCCACTTTCTACTTTTAACCTTTCACTTTCCAATTCCCCTCCACTCTCCAAATCTGCTTCCTCAGCATTCACCTCCGGCAGAAAAAAAGCTTTCAGCGAATCAAGAAACGAAGTCTCAGGATTTTCATCAGCCTCTACCAAATCCTCACCTCCAGACTCAGCTGAAACTTCTTCTGAGATTTCTTCGACCTCAACCTTTTCAACTTCATCTGCGGCATCTGCGTAATCTGTGATCTCATCTGCGGTATCTGCGAAATCTGTGGTCTCGTCTGTAGTCCCACTATTCTCAATCGAAGACTCCTCCACTACTTCAATATCCTCAACAACTTCTTCTTCTGAAATCTCCTGCTCATCAACCTCTGCCGAACCATCCTCCTCAACTATTTCAACTTCATCTGCGGTATCTGCGTAATCTGTGATCTCATCTGCAGTATCCGCGGTCCCATCTGCGGTATCTACGTAATCTGTGGTTCCACTTTCCACTTTCCCTTCATCCTCAAGAATCTCCTCAACAATTTCTAAACCTTCTTCGAGCTCATTCTCCTCGACTACTTGAATCTCGCTTTCCAAATCCTCTTCCTCGACTACCTCAATTTCTTCTGTCGCAATGTCTTCTTCCGCATCATCAGTCGCTTCATCATCAACCACTTCCTCTTCTTCGGCAGCCTCCAAATCTTTTCCGCTTTCAACTTTCAACTTTTCACTTTCCAATTCGCTTTCTATTTCTTCTTCTGAATAAGAATCAAATAAACCTTTAACTTCCCCTTCTGCGAGCGCACGACGAAAGATCTTCACCTCATCAATCACGCCCTTGAAGCTCCCATATCCCCCACCCACGAGAATCGGCTCATCGTTCGGAACCAGATCACCCTCTACGTTTTGATAATTTTCCTCCTTGCCGTCAACAAAAATCCGAATCTTTTCTCCGTCAAAAGTAGCCGTAAGGAAGTACCATTTTTCAAGATAAAGTGCTGAAGTATCCCACGTCACACTTATATTTTTCCCGCCAACACGAAACGTTGCCTTCCAGCCTTTTTTCTCATCTTGGCGAAGTGAATGACGACCGACACCAACAATTTGAGAATTTTGGTATGCGGACGAACGAACCCAGGCTGAAATAGTCATCGTCTTTCCCAGCTCGAAATCACGCGGAATTTCGACAAGATCATCCTCACCGTCAAAAAGCATTGCGCTTTTACGGATTCCTTTTTCGAACCATTTAGCTCCATCAATCTCACCAGAATTTTTAGATTTTTCTACTTTCACAGTCTCCCCTTCACCCTCATTAAATTTGATTTCCGCAAGAGTCGGATCAACTTTTTTGACTTCAGGCTTTTTGGATTCTTCAGTCTGCACTGGTTCCTCTTCTTCCCAACCAATCTCGTAATGAATCCCGTTCTCGATAAAATTACCCTCCACGTCGGTAATATTTGGCGCAGGTGTGTAAAACTTCTCCTCACCAGCGGAATCGATAAAAACAAAACCACCATCATCTGTGGTTTGCAGCTCCAGCCCAATTGTTTCAACAACGTAATTGAAATCTGTCGGCGCAAGTGCGTCTTTTAGGATGATGTCTTCCTTCACACCAAATTCATCCATCGTGATAAGTAAATCCGTCGAGCTCCAAATATCCTGATAGAGAATTTTATTTTCTTCACTACTACCCTCTACTTCGTTTGCATTCCAATTGAAATAACGAATTTCCTCGCGAACTTCTGGTGTGGAATCCTCGGCAATCTGCTGATCACTTGTCTCCGCAGAAACGACCTCTCCTGCCGATTCAGAACTTTCAGCAAGCACGAGTGATTCCGTGGATCCAAAAGAAATCTCTGTTTCGTACGGAGTGTCTTCGGTTTCGAGAATTTTCGAATCTGAAGATTCAACGAGCGTAGGATTGATCTCCTTTTCTTCACCAGTAATCTTGTCTGCAAGGGTCACGATCACACCAGCATCTTTTAATTCCGAAACAACTTTTTCGGCACCTTTTCGTTTTCCGAGAACATCCTCCACTTCACCACCACGCTCGAGCTTCCCAAGCACAATTCGCTCAGTCCATTTTTTTGAATCATCTTCCCGCGCTTCTTGAATTCCCTTAGCTCGCTCCCCTGAGTGAGTCTCTTTTAGATCTGATTTTACTTCAGCCAGTTTTTCGATTTCTGCAGTAAGAATTTCACCCTCCAAAAATTGCGGATCAATTTTCAAAACTTCCGCTGCAAAAACAGACAGTGGCAGATTAGAGATCACAATCAATAAAACAAGAAATGCCGAAAACACCCGCTTCGTTTGTAAAATTCTAATTGCTAACGTTGTTTTTTGATTTGGATAGAACAAGGTATAATTCGGTTTACTGCTTTCCTTGCAGATTAAAATGAACATGATCTTCACTGAAATTGATGTTGTTTGATTCTAAAAGTGTCAGTTGATTCTATAAAAAAATCTATTCTTCAGCTTTCAATTCTTAAGCAATTTCTAATAAATGAATTAATGTTTCAAAAATTGGAAAATTAAAAGTCTTCATCTTTTATTCTTTATCCTTTATTTAAAGCATTACAAATTGTTCTAAAGTTCAAAACTTAAAATTAAAATAAAGTTGTTTTCCAAGTGCTGACTTACCTAACTATTCTACAATAAATTGACTCAAATTTTGGATAAGATCGTCAAAAACAAACGTGATGAAATCGCTCACGCAAAGAACTCTTGCCCAATTGAAATTCTCCGCGAAATCGTAGAACCAGCGACTCGTGATTTTCGTGAAGCATTGCGAAATGGACGAAGCGAAAATTTGCCAAAATTGATTGCTGAGCTAAAACGAAAATCTCCTTCGAAGGCAACTATTCGACAAAATCTCGAAGTGGGGAAAGTCGTCGATATTTACAACAAATTTGCTACCGCGATTTCGGTTTTAACCGATATTAAATTTTTTGGCGGAAGTTTGGAGGATTTAGGTGAAGCGAATGAAACAAGCAATCTCCCAATCTTACGAAAAGATTTTATTGTCGATGAGTACCAGCTGCTAGAAGCGAGGCAGTTTGGTGCAGACGCAGTGCTACTGATTGCACGAATTTTGAAAATTGAAGAGATTGAAAAACTAATTGCTGAGGCAAAAAAAATAGGTTTGGATTGCTTGGTGGAGATTCACGACGAGGCTGACCTGAAGAAAGTTTTACAAACTTCAGCGGAAATTATCGGAATAAATAATCGCAATCTCGACTCTCTGGAAATTGATCTGAATACGACTTTTGAACTGATAGAAAAAATTCCTGCGGAAAAGATTATCGTGAGCGAAAGTGGAATTTGCACACGCGAAGATTTGGAAAAGCTGAGTGGAAAGGTGGATGCAGTTTTGATAGGAAGTGCAATTTTGCAAGCTGAGGATGTCGAGAGTAAGTTGGTTGAGTTGGTGGGTTAGAGTTCAAAAATCCTGACTGATAATTTGACTTAATCTAGACATTCATAATTTCAAAAATTTATTTACAAATAGCACAATGGCTCCAGAGG
>Ga0307989_1001651_pt1 | contig 11590 bp, 16 predicted proteins | sample EllFjometagen185_FD_203164 | JGI IMG/M metagenome (GOLD analysis project Ga0307989, IMG submission 203164) | Marine microbial communities from Ellis Fjord, Antarctic Ocean - #185 | ecosystem: Environmental > Aquatic > Marine > Unclassified | place: Southern Ocean | collected 2014-10-08 | reverse complement strand
GCAGAGTCCGGAGAGTGGCAGAAGTCACTGTTAGTCATGCCGCTGTCTAAAACTGATCCACAAGGATACGGGTCGGCATTAACTTATGCCAGGCGTTACGGATTGTCAGCACTAGTTGGAATAGTTACTGAAGACGATGATGCTAACAGTGCTTGTAAAGGAGGCTTAGATTTTCAAAAGCCCAGGATTGTCGACATTAAACCTCGGCAAAATTGTACTATGGAGAACTTACCGCATATTGATGGGGTAAATTACCAGCAGAATAAAGCTCAAGATGGAGCTTTGTATATAACTGCGACTGGTAATACCCGCAATAAAAACGGCATCCTCAAAGAGGCCGGTTTTAAGTGGAACTCTAGTCGAAAGATCTGGTGGAAAGCCGCCTAATTTAAATCATTAACTAAATAGCCCTGTCTACGTTTAATTACGTTGGCAGGGCTTTTTCTTTTTATGGAGGTAGTATGGAAAATATTAAAGCGATGGGCTTGATGTCGCAGGTAGCTAAAGGATTGCTGAATCATAGTAGTTCTAGTACCGCTGCTCAGCTTGGAGATCGAAGTAAGTATGTTGGGCTGTCGGATATTGGCAAGGGTGCGGAATGTATGCGTGCTGCGGTTGCTAATAAAACTTATGGAAGTCAACATCCGCAAACAGAAAGAAAATAAAGGCAAGAATCAAAAAAAGGAAGAAAATAGAGGATTCATTTCAGTTGACCACATCCGCCGCTTTTCAAATCAAGAAAAAACAAATTTTTAAACCGAAAAAACTGAATATATTCATGTGTTTTTAAGTTTTATGCAGGATAATCAGCAAAATAGCCATCTATTCTGAGCGTGTTTCGCAATTCTTCTATTTTTTCGAGAACACTTGCATCAGATTTATATTTTATTTTATACCGTTGCAAATAGTTATTCAAGCTGTTCTTCTTCTCTAAAGCTCCATATTTTGTGAAGATTTCTTTTTGCAGCTCCATTCCATTTTTGTTTTGCTTCTTAAAGTTCATCATTAGGTCATAAAGTTCATCAAATTCCACTGCTGACTTTCTCCCTGGTGGGTTAATAGCAGACATGCAAGTATTTGAAGAATGAGATACGTTTTCAACATCTCTTTTATATATAAAGTCCGGATGAAGAATAATATAGGAAGTTATAGAGTTTAATATATGATTATAAATACCCCGGAGGTTAGAGTTTTTCCAGTCTTGAGTGTAACATTCATTGAAACATCTATTGTAGCAATAATTAACATGAAGCGAAGCTCTCTCTCTTTGCGTTAAGTTCGATTTGTTTTCGACTAAATATTTTTTCAACGATTCCTCAATATCAAAGTGATGCGAGTTGCTTATTTCGCTTAGGTCAAAATTTATTAATTTTTCAATTCCATGCATCGAGTTATCAAGTATTTCTACTTTTTGGTTTTTCTCATAATAACTTATAGCCTTGCGCCACATGGCATCAAAAAGCTTATCAAAGCCTTCAGAAAACCGCACACGAACCGGAGGGATATATACTGAAAAATTAAATCGGTGAATTAATCCAAGATCATGTAACTTTTTATTTTCCATAAACTCATTAGAGTTTGTTGCGGCAATTATTTTTACATCACAGTGAATCTCATTTTGTGCTCCTAGCTTTGCGATAATCCCATCTTCCATAAACCTTAAAAGTTTTCCCAGAGTATCCGCAGGCAGATAATGTATTTCGTCCAGAAATAAAGCTCCGTTCCTGGCGTTATAAATAAGCCCATGCGTACTTTTACTTGCACCAGTAAATGATCCCTTTTCGTGACCAAACAAAAGAGATGTTGCTAGATTTGTATCTATCAATGCACAGTTTACTTTTGTTAATTTTTTGCCTTCTTTGCCAAAAGTCTTTAAATTAATAAGCTCTGCGGTCATTTCTTTTCCGGTGCCACTTTCTCCATGAATTAATACGTGACTTTGCTTTATTTGCGATGATGCTATTATTTCTTTTCCCCAGGGAAGCATTACTGAGCTATTTATCTCTGCTGGAAATTTTTGCCTTGCATTGTATTTATCAAGAAGTTCTTTAAAGTTATCTTTTAAAAGCTCAAAACCATTTTTTATGCAATAATTAGACAGCACATGTGCCAAAGCGATGTTTCGCTTTTCGATTACATTATTTGAATATGAATATAGATGAACGAATAACGAGGGACATTTACCATTTAAAGGAATATTTTCATTTTTTAATTTATACCGAAAAGAAAAGTCATTATGAACCATGAATTTCCAATTTCTTATGTTTTCATGGAAAGAATCATCATTCAAGGGAGACAAAGTAAAATCTTTTGCGCGACAACTTTCAATGGGGCTTCTTTTACGAGATAAAAAATGAGAATTAATGTTTGCTTCACAATCTCTGGCTTTTCTGAAAATAAAAGAAAAAACATCCCAATAGATATGCTTACCAATAAATTTTCGCTGTCCGTCTGTTAATATTAACATTTTAGCAAATGGCGCAGTGATGATTTTTCTTAATACCGTGAACTCTTTATCATTAGAAGGATAATCATAGCTTGAATTAGTGGGGGAAAAAACAATTATTTTTTTGGGTTTTCCACTTTTTAAATTATGGAAAAAATTAAATATACCACTATTTTTAACAATCAATATCTCATTATAAGATAATTTTTCTTCCTCAAAATTTACAAAACTTATCATTGGTGAAAATGATTTATTGTATTCGTCACGAGTACCAGTTCCTCCGCTGATATAGAAATAACTGGGAGAATATATTTCAGGAATAGAATCTAAAATTAATATATCACTGTTTTCTATGATTTTTTTATTGCTACATAAGGCTTCATAGTTCGGAGCAATTGAATAAATTATTGTTTCTGAATTTCCATACAAATCAGAACGCAATAGCTTAACTAGGCTTTCATTTCCTACTATTGTGACTTTAGCTGGCTCTTTTTTCATCTCTAAACTCCTTTTAAATAATCAATTATTATATCGATATATACACCTTTAATAAAAAAATACTAGTTTTTTTATGTACAATATAGGAACAAATATGACATATTGCAATTATCTGGCACGATAAATGTTATAAAGCTATCAATATCGATTTAACAATTTTAACAAATAACCATGGAGGCAAATCGTGGATGCAACAAAAAAGCTAGAATTACTTTCTATAATGGAAAAAGTTCTTAGTGCCGATGAAGAACAGACACAAGGAGATAACTGGTTAGCTCGTAAAGAAGCAGCCAGAAGGCTTAAATGTTCAACAAGACATTTTATTCGTAAGTATGAGCAAACAGGACGCTTGAAAAATTATAACCCTGGTGGCTGGGCGATGTATTCAGAACGTGAAGTTCATGCAGTTTTAATAGGAGAAAGATAATGGGACGACATATACCAAAAAAGCCACTAAAGACGTTTATAGAGAATCTATGCTGTAATAATAAACCGGCTGTTATGAAAATTGCAATTTTAACACAAGAACCACATGAGATTAATGGTTTTTATACAAAGCTAATTGTTATTAATCGGGAAGATTTCAGAATTGAAAAGCGCGGGCTTAGACACACGTCAGGAATATTCTTTAAATTGGATCGAACAAACTTTAAAATTGCTAGAAAGTTTTTGAATAAGAAGTGATATTTATTGAAAAATCAAGGAGTTTTGTTATTAAAAAAATAAAAAAATCAAGGGAAATAGCATGTTTAGGTTTTGTATAAATCAGAAAATTTTCAACTTTTTTAAAAGGAAAGAATATAATTTTATTGATAGACTAACGTCTTATCGTTTGATAAGAATTCTGTACAGACAAAATACAGGCAACTTACAGGCGTTTTACAGGCTTTTTATCGGCAACGCACAGGCAGTCAACAGGCGTTTTACAGGCAAAATACAGACATCTTTACAATAGGGAAAGAAATGGATTCACAGAAAAAAATACTTTTAGAAATTAAATCTAAAAAAAAGCATCGTGGAGGCATGCTTGGACAATATCGTCATCTTTTGATAGAGATGACAAGGGGATACTTTTCCCAAAAAGAAATGGTTGAAACGCTGGGGAAAATAGGTGTTAAAATAACCCAGCAATCAATCTCCGATTACTTAATAAAAATGCCAATAACAATGGAGGAATTAAATGGCAAAAATGAATCTGGTAGTGTAAATCTGAATCAATGGAAGAAGCAAAAAACAGTTAAAAAAGCCAAATCAAAGAAACCCGTTTTCTTTGATATAAATAAAGCATTTAAATAAAAAAAGGAGTTAACAATTATGCGAAAACTTGTAATATTTACAATGGGCGGAAAAGGTGGCGTCGGAAAAACCGCCTTTATGGTTAATCTAGCTGAGTATTTTTCATTCCACAATATTCCGAAAACACTGGTTGATTGTGATATGGAAAACAAACAAAGGGGCAGTTTGTCTCATTATTTCCCTGAAGCAATAAAAATAAACATCAGAAATCCTGATGGTTTAGATATATTTCTTGACGCAACCGAGAAGGTCAACAGTCCTGTAGTCATTGCTGACTTGGGAGCTGGAGCCGGTTTTGATCTAATCCGGTGGTTTAAGGAAATGTTTCCCCTTGCCCAAAAATATGGCATTAATTTTCTTGCAGTCGGATCTGTAACATCAAACCCTGGATCATTGGAAACAGTTTTTTCCTGGGCTAATGAATTACAGAATAATGTGAAATATCTGATTGTGAAAAGTTATTTTCAGGGAGAACCTAAATTATGGGTTGAGGGTAAAGATGCGGAAAAATTCCGGCAAGCTTTTCGACCCTATGAAATAAAAATAGACGACCATATTCCAAAATGGCAGACTGAATTTGAAAATTACGGCTTAACTTTGACAGCAGCTATGAATTCAAATATTCCTCTGTTTAAAAGTTTTGGAGCAAAATGTAGAATAGAATACTGGAGAAACCAAATATTTAAGGAGTTAGACAAATGCAAAAAAATAATAGTACCGTAAAAAAACAATCAAAAAGTGTTAGCCGCAATGCTCTTCAAATTATTATTCAGGAGCTTTCACTATCTGATTCCCAAAAAGCAAAAATGTATGAAGATTTGCGAAACATGGGCATTACAGATGATAACGATCCTATTGTAAAGTTAACCTAAGGAGCAAAAAATGAAAGAACAGGCAAAGCAGTTACCTGAAGCAATCACAATCGCCGCAAACGCATTATTGAATCCCTATGGAATCAATGTAAATGCCTTAACCAAAACGCAACAAGATGATAAGGTGAAGTACCTATCCCCGAAAGCAGCAGCTGAATATTCAAGCATAAGCAGATGGACTATTTTTAGAGCTATTAAAGCCGGAGATCTTCAAGCAATTAAGATGAATGAGGCAAAAACTGGTAAGGTGTTGATTGCGCGTACATCTCTTGATAAATGGATCATGAATCACCGAATCAAGGGGGTTATAAAATGAATAGAGAGGAAGATTCTTCGCTGGTCAAGTCTGTGTTAAATGTTGCGGCCTCATATTTTCCGTTTAGTACAGGGACTCCCATTAAACACAGGTATGTAATAAGGCTACTGATACATGGGATGACAAACAGTAGCTTTCGATTGAGCTAATTATATTTACTCATATAAATTATTTTCAAAGGCAAGAAAGCTTTTTTGGGTTAGAGCTAGGGGGAAGCCCAGACTACATCGAATTGCATAGCAATACGCTTTTTACTAATTTAAAAACTAAAAAACATTTTAAAAAAGTCTTTTTTTGTTTGCAATAATGACTGTTTCATATATATTAGCAGTCTGTTGATAGCGGAGAGAATAATTTTAAAAATATTCATCGCTTATACTGCGTTCTTGTTTTAGAAAAGTTCTTTGAAAATTTAAGAAAGCACTAAAATATTTCCCTGTTTATCAGATAATTTGTTGACATTAGTAACAAAGTAGTGTTATACAATAATATAGGTTTAGGGCTTAGGTCTTTTAAGTTCCTATACGCAATTTTCTCCTCTTCATAATTACTCCTCTAAACACTTAGAAACCTAAGCCCTATTTTTTTTGCCTGAAAAACAAGATGGGATACCGATTTGCAATCTAAAGGTTAGTAAAAATCAAGTAAATAAATAATAAATGACAAAAAAAATATAACTTTAGCGGTAATACTTTTACTTCAAAGTATTTTTTTCCTCGTTTTAAAAAGTACAACAATGTCGTTGAAAATGAATAAATAACATAAATAGAGGTGTGCTGTTGAAAACTGATATAGCTACGTTGTTTACGGTAATTAATTTTAGTAAATTTGGAAATCGCCTGGAGGCTTTACGCAAAAGTAGAAACCTTACTCAGAATAGACTTTGCCTTAAAAGCGGTATTTTAAAAAATTCGATTTCAGCTTATGAGTGTCATAAACGTTCCCCCACTAAGAATACTGTCAGGAAGCTTGCAATAGGGCTAAGCGTTAGTGTCTCAGTTCTTGAAGATCAGGATTCTTTTCAAAAAGCCAGCGACGACCTGTCCAACTTTAATTCGTCAAACGGAGAATTCTATCTTTATCGACAGGAGTAAAATATAAAAGGATAATAAAACTTGCCCTGGCGTAGCTGCGCCAGCAATCAAAATGATAACAAAAACGGTAAGTTCTTAAAAAACACCTGTTTTGCATTTGCCAAAAGCAGGTTTACTGTTTATGTTATTATAAGTTTTCAAGTCTTATAATTCTAAACCATTTATGTAGGAGGTTCACCGTGAAACACAGTTTTTATGATGTCAAAGCCAAAAAGAAGATTGAAGTAGAAGTGACTGAAAAAGTTACTTATGGAGCAAAAGACAATGAAAGACATGCCTTCAAAGCTAAAACTTGTGATGGGCGCAACTTAACTGCCTTCGTTAGCAAAGATACCTGGGACAAAGCTTCTATCTAAGTTTTTATCTGTCAGATTTTATAAAACTCCCGTATTCTCGCGGGAGTTTTTTTTGCCCAAAGAACGCCAACAAAGAGTTTAGCTATTTGAAATCACAATTGGCGATAGCAAACCACTGGTCGTGGCAGACCAGGGCTATATGAAGCTCAAACGAGCCACAAAAAGAAACATAAAACATTTTCTCGAAGGCTTCATTTTTATTTTAAGCAAAGAAGAACTTTAAGATTGGAAGTGCCAAATCGGCACCTCCAATGACAAAGTGGGATTAAGATATCCACCCATGGCATTCTCTGAACAAGATATAGCAATGCTTTGAAAGAAATGTTATTATTAACTGTCGGATCCGGAAAGATCGATACGCAAAATGACAACATTTTGTTTTTAACTTAAAATCCCATTCCCATATCTTCATCCTTAGATTGAAGCCGTTGCCTACAAATGTTTAAATTTTCAAGAGCAACATCTTTTTTGCGAGGTAATTTCTGAATAAGCTCTTCTATTTTCCCCGGCGCTGTAATTTTATTATCAAGCATACCAATAACAAAAGTAAAATCTTTATCACGACCAGCAACAAGCTTACTTGCCGCTAAATCTTCAACAGATATACAATACCCTTTTACATGGCCCATATTTTCTGAATAAAGAACCTTTAGTCTTTTTTCCCATCCTTTGGGCAAAACAACATTTTTTAAATCAATGCCATGACCGTAATAATCATAGGTGTCGTGAAATTGAGATAACTCCCCAATAGCTCCATCAACAACTAATGCTTTTTCTTTATTATTTGCAAAGAAAACAATATCGACTTCTTTGGTTTGGGAAAAATTACAATCAAAAAAACCAACAGAACCATAAATAGCGGTGCTTCCAACAACCATTACTTTTTTATCATTGGCAATAACACCTGCCGCTTTAATAACATGTTCAACTTGCGATCTGTTCATGTTCTGCCCTGAAATAGTATTTTTTAATTATTCTCATTCTAATATCATTGGGAATACACTCTTCGCCGGCAAACGGTGAAGCTTGACGCAAATATTGCATTTTGTCTGATTTTTCAAGAAGACACTTTTTTACTTCGTTCCAAGGTTTATTCAAAATATCAAACCACATTCTATTAGTAAGCTGTTCTGGATGTTCTTTCATCCACTTATTTACTTTTGTTTTGGCAACCAATAAAGCATGCCTACTTGAATCATGTTCGATCAAGTAAACTATAATTCTATAAAATGCCAGGCTCCGCCTGTCTATTTGTTGATGTGTTAAACTCATTTTTTCACCTATAAATTGTTTGCCTATTATAAATATACAACAATTACTATATAAAAGCAATTTTTTGAGTACATGAAATAATAACAAAATTTAACCAGGCGCAGCTGCACCGGCAAACAAAATGTTAACATTTACCTTCTGCAGCTGATCTCTCCGGAAGATTTTAAAAGAGAAAATATTAACAAAACACTCAAAAAACCGAAAAATAAACAGAGGATAAATATTTGCAGGTACAATTTAAAACCCTGTTTTAATTTGACAATGACCGGGTTTAAATTGACAAAATCGGTCGATCGCAACGACTGTCCGCATTTTAATCTGACAAAGACGGTTGCTCACAACAACCGTCTACTTTTTATTATGACAATTTTTACATTACATCCCGGAATTTAACAGGAAATATCATGACGCCACGTCCACGGTATACCATGCAAGTAATTCCATAAGTGTAATTTTGATTTTATTCTTTTGATTAAAATTTACGATGGTTTGAAAACATTTTCCTTTTTTGCTTGCAATTGTAACTTTTAATGTTATCTTTACAGGTGCGTCAACAATGGAGGCGACTAATGATTACAAGACATTTAAGTTCAATAATTCAAAAAGCAGTAGTTCAATACCCGGTTGTTGCTGTTACAGGACCACGACAATCCGGCAAAACAACCTTATGTCGTGCTTTATTTCCGAATTACGCCTATGTGAATTTGGAAAAACCGGATGTTCGACAATTTGCTCATGAAGATCCAAATGGTTTTCTGGCACAATTTAAAAAGCCGGTTATTCTTGATGAGGTGCAGCGTGTTCCAGAGTTGTTCAGCTATATAATGCCTATTGTTGATGAACATCGGAAAATGGGTGAATTTATTCTAACCGGATCACAAAATTTTCATCTAATGGAGTCTATTTCGCAATCATTAGCCGGACGTTGCGCAACCTTTAAACTTTTGCCTCTATCGACTCGTGAAATTGCTAATCAGTCTAATCTTGATGTATTTAAATTAAATAACGATGAAGTACTTCCATCATTCGGAACTGATTGTTATGAGCATCTTTTTAAAGGAGGTTTCCCCCCTTTGTATGACCGTGAACTTAAACCAAATGACTGGCTGGGACAATATACGCAAACCTATCTTGAACGAGATGTCCGTACACTAATCAATGTCGGGGATCTGGAAACTTTTGAACGATTTTTAAGGCTTTGTGCTGGTCGTTCTGGGCAGGTGCTCAATATAGCAAGTCTTGCAGATGACGCAGGAATTTCTGCAATGACCGCTAAACGCTGGCTCTCACTTCTGACGGCAAGTTATACCATCACCTTATTACGTCCGCATTTGAAAAATTTTAACAAAAGAATGGTCAAAAGCCCCAAACTATATTTTTATGATACCGGCTTATTGTGTTACCTGCTCGGCATTCGCAGTGCAGAGGAATTACTCGTGCACAGCTTACGCGGAGCAATTTTTGAAACTTACGTAGTCTCCGAACTGACCAAAGCGTGCTTCAATTCTGGAATTGAACCGCCATTGTATTTCTGGCGTGATTCACAAGGGCATGAAATTGATGTCATTATTGAAGATGGCGAAAAGTTATTTCCTATCGAAATAAAATCAGGTCAAACAGTAAACTCAAGCATGTTTAAAACCTTAAACTGGTGGCGCAACCTGACTAATACCCAAGCTGCTATGCTTATTTATGGTGGTGATTCCAGCTATACTCGCAACAATACCGATGTTCGCCCGTGGTTCTTTGTGTAATAAGAGGCACAAGGTAGGATAAACTAGATCGAACAGAAAAAGTTCCGGTTTTTAAATGATATGGTAAAGGATAAAGTATAATGTCAGATTTAATACCAATAGAACGAATAGAAAATAAAATGGTTCTTCACAAAAATCTGTTCTGCGGCATAATAACTACCGCCTTCCTGTTCAGCTCTGATTCGACATAAACCGCTTCGCTTTTTATTTCAATTCAGCTTGTATATTCCTATTAGTGTTATTTTTACAATCCCTTCACTTCCGAAGAATCTTCATTATTAATTCGAAAGAAAGTGAAGAAAGGATAGTAAAAATCGAAACTTTGATGTTACCCTGAATCCGTGAAAGAATTTCCGGATTCCATTCTTTGTTAATTGATTGGCTGAAAATCAGCCGTTTTACTCGATTTTAGCAGTCTGTTTTCGTTACAACCGACACCTTTTCCTATTTTTATTTGTTTGGCGCTGATCTTAATATTTTGACTACGAAAACCCCGATTTTTGATACATTTTTCCTATAGGCTTACTTTTGAGTAACTTATATAGAGGAAGATTCTTCGCTGGATTTTCAAGTCTGTCAGGTTAAATATTGCGGCCTCATATTTTCCGTTTAGTGCAGGGGGTCCCATTAGACACAGGTATTAATTAATTCACAGAAACGTTTACCGCGTTCTTTGTAGTTCTTGAACATAGCCCAGCTGGCGCAACCGGGTGAAAGTAAAACAGTATCGCCTTTCTGTGCTTCTTGACAGGCAGATAAAACACATTGATCAAAATCGTTAAATTTTTCGCAATCCAATGTCGCGTGCAGGGTTTTATATAGTTTTTCACGACATTCGCCAAGTATATATACTTTTTTGATATGTCCTGAATAGTCGTTTAAAGGGGCAAAATCCATTCCTTTGTAATATCAAGCGAATACTTTTATTTGCTCCTGAGATGCTTTGTATGGCGGCAATAACAGCGGCAGGGTTGGTTCCTTTGGAATCATCAATATAATTAACTCCATTCTTCTCAAAATTTTTTTCACCACGATGTTTACCCGGACTATAAGTCTGTAGCATAGAGAAAAGCCGTGACAATTCGTCAGCGTTAAAAATTTCTGGCAGTTTCCGTGCCGTTTTCCGTGGCGGGATCGTTAGCGCCATGTCTTTCATTCCCATAGTTTCCTTGTAGAAGAAACGTAATCCTGCCGTTACCGCATTTACGGAACCTGGCGCAAGTTTTCGTTCCTTGATCAGAAAATAAATATAATCCAGTAACTGTTCCTGACTTAGACGATCAGGCGAAATCATGTAATACTTTGCCAGATACCGGACTGATCTGAGGTAGGACTCGATAGTATTGGCGGCGAAGTTTCGGACGGACATATCCCGCGACATTTTTTCCTGTAAAATACCCATGATACTTTTCTCCTTGATTTGTTGGAGTTTAAATGAATGCCCATTGTGAGCATTCTTTTAGAGAAAAGTATATCCGTAAGTAGCTATGTCGACTAAAATTGGAAATATAGTATGCGTGAAGCTACCGCGCAGCGGTTTAGTTCATAGCAGGATATCCCAACATCAGGATATCCTGCGGAAAACGCCATCCGACCGATAGCCCTCGGAAGGAAGAACTACTTGTTCGCAGGTAGCGAAGCAGGCGGGCAAAACCTCGCCATACTTCTGAGCCTAGTCGTGAGTTG
>Ga0307989_1001650_pt1 | contig 11596 bp, 9 predicted proteins | sample EllFjometagen185_FD_203164 | JGI IMG/M metagenome (GOLD analysis project Ga0307989, IMG submission 203164) | Marine microbial communities from Ellis Fjord, Antarctic Ocean - #185 | ecosystem: Environmental > Aquatic > Marine > Unclassified | place: Southern Ocean | collected 2014-10-08 | reverse complement strand
TAAGTTTCCCGGTCGCTCTCCAATTCATCTGGATGAGTATCTCCATTAGGAATGGTGGTTTTTAAAGAAGGATGGGATTGATAATACTGATTGGCTTTTTGTTTACCTTTTTTGGACAATTCAATTTTTTGAAACGAGTCATTAAAATTGAAATTTGCCAGTTTCTTTAAAACTTTTGCGATACGGTAAGTATTCTTCACTGGATTAGCCGCTTATATTGATGTTCAAACCCGAAAGTTCTTTGTACTTATTTGAAAATTTGACGAAATCGGTTTCAGGTACGGTTCTAATCACCTCACCGGAATTTTTGTTGATGACGTCTACGTATATCTTTCCGTTTGCTTCATGTCTATGAAATCGTAATTCCCGCCATTGGATGTTATCCCCAATCATCTTTTTGACAGCATCAAGATGATTACCGTATTTTTTAACCGTTTGGGTTTTCTTTTCACTCTTTTTTTTCGCTACGATTTGATCTTCTCTTTTTTCCTTAACTTCCGGTGTTTCTTTGATCTCTTTTTTGTTTTTTTCAGTGTTGGAAAGCCTGACATTCCCCTTTCCGGAAATATGATCTGTTTTCATATGATGTCCTTTGTTATTCAGTTGTAAAGGTAAAATGACATTTGTGTCTCAAAAAGCACCTCTTACCAGTTGGTTCTGCAATGGATTTTGGGCAGATCCAGATCTTGAAGGTTTAAAGGACTGATAATTTCTTGATTGACTGATATAACCGGATAATTGTTTTTTGTTTTTAAGTTCTTGTCGTTCAGATTCCAGTTTGTTTTTTTCTTTGTTAATTTGATTGATTACCTGCTGATTGTTTTCATTAATTGATTGGATCAAAGTAAATACGTCATCATATAGCTTTGGCTCTTGAATTTTGGAGTCAATATTTGTCTCCGTTTCTCTGGTTTTTATGAATGTTTCATTTTTATATAGATCGGCTAAAATCTGTTTTCTCTTTTTAAATACTTGATCCGGGTCTGGATTTAAAACAACAGATTGAATGGATTGGTCTAAAAGCTTATTGAGTAGTTCTCTCTTTTTTTGAACCAATGCCTGAAGGGTAATATCTGCTTTGTTTTTCATAAAAATCAATTATTTGTTTGGTTGTTGTATGGTCTTGGCTGAGTGGCCAAAAAATAAACTCAGACAAACAGGTTATTTTCCAATGCAGAATTCAGAAAAAATCTGGTTTAGCATATCATCCGGCGTTGTTTCGCCAACAATCTCACCCAGAGCCAGGAGTGTTTGTGACAGGTCAACCGCAAGTAGTTCTTCCCCTTCTCTGTGTGAAAGTGTCAACTTGCTTGTTTTTAAAGCTTCCAATGCTTTCTCAGCGGAGATTTTTTGCCGGAGATTTGTCAACATTGTTTCTTCAGTGAATATGCCCGTTTTACCGGTAATAACCTCAAATATTTCATTTTTCAATTTTCGAACATCCTGCTCATCTAAAGCTGAAATTAGAACGTGCTTGAATTTCTGCAACGGTTTAGGAATATCGATTATATTTTGGTTCATGAGATCTTTTTTATTTAAAATCAGTAACACAGGAGCAATAAACGTGTCTGTTGAGATGGGTAAAGGTGTATCAAAATCCGGATCAGTTGCATCTAATACCCAGAGTATGAGATCTGCTTGTTTAACAGCAGTTTCTGCTCGTTTGATCCCTTCTTTTTCTATTAAATCGGTCGTTGAATGAATACCGGCGGTATCAATTAAAGATACCGGAACCCCCTTAATAAGAAAGGACTCTTCGATTGTATCCCGGGTGGTTCCGGGAACCGAATGGACAATGGCGCGAGACTTTTCCAGCAGCCCGTTCATAAGGCTGGATTTTCCAACATTGGGTTGTCCGGCTAAAACAACATGATAACCTTCTCTGATTTTGATTCCGGTATCAGCCGAATCAATAAGTTTTTTCAGTTCCTGTTCGGCTTCAGCAAGTTTACTGTTAATTTCATCAAAATTAGTGAAGACGGTATCTTCTTCAGGAAAATCAATTCCAGCATTCACCAGTGAAAGTACCCATGAAATCTTATCTCTGATAATAGAAATCCGTTCATAGAGTTTACCTTTGAGTTGGTTTACGACTAGCTCCAAACCTGCAATGCTCTTTGCGCGAATAATATCATTGGTGGCTTCAGCCTGGGTTAGATCAATCCGGCCATTTAAAAATGCCCTTTGAGTAAATTCACCGGGATTGGATAAACGAGCACCCGCCTGAAGAGCAAGTTCCAAAACAGTTTGAGTCAAAAACATTCCACCATGACAATGGATTTCGGCTACATCTTCAGCAGTAAAACTATTGGGTTTTCGCATTACGCAAACCAATGCTTCATCAATGGTCTTTCCATCTTTTTCAATCGATCCAAATGTCAGATAGCGATTCTTGAGCTCCTTGACACTTTTATTATTTTTTGGACGGAAAAATGAATCAACGAGGGATATGGCTTGTTCTCCACTGATTCGAATGATGCTGACACCGGCTTCACCAGGTGCTGTGGCAATGCCTGCTATGGTGTCATTATAACTGGTGATCATTTAAGGTTTTAAAGATGATGTTAAGTTTGGTATTTATGATTCAAATGGACAGGATTTATTGAATATCTCTTACAAAAATTTTACGGTACTCTTCCAGATAAAGTTCAGAAATTTCAGCCTGTGATTCTTGACGCATGTTCTGGGCGATAAGACGTTGAAGGGTTAAGTTTTTTTGAAATAAATTTCTAATTGCATGGAAGTGTTTGTTTTTTTTGTCATAGCAACTTTTTACAGATCTTGCCATATAGATAGAATCCTCAGATGCATACCATGCGTAAAACAGTTCATTTTCCTTTCTGGTTTTGTAAAAGGATCGATAGTATTTCTTGGCCAAATCGTGGTAATCAAAACTGGCGTTTACCCGGGTTTCTGCACATTCAAAATTAATTCGTTTCGTCGGTCGAGGTGCAGTGCCAAAGCTGCAAGCTGTCAGAAATACAGAAATCAGTATAAAAACGATGAATTGTTTCATATCTATTTGATGTTTTAAAACTTTTAAATTTTAGGGATGATATAAATAGCTGTTACTGATTCTATGCAATCTACACACCTAAAAACAGGTCAAATTTAATGATACGCTTCGCTATGAAATTATCGATAAATTCAATCCAAAATAAAATGCTTAAATTTTGTCTTTGCTTTTGTTATATGACGTATCAAATTCATCAGCGGGTCTTAAAAATTTCTATTCAGTATTATTCATTCAATTTCGGTACCACGGCCTACTATTTTACAGAATCTTTTTTTAAATTCAACTAATTGAATATTTAGCATAAACAGCAATTTATCATTGGGCGCGGATTGCTTTTGAGTAAAACGTTCTTAATGAATTGATGCTAGATATAATTTTAGTGATTAACAAAATGATTTATATTTGGATGAATATTGATTTTAAAAGATGAGATAAAAAAGGCCCAATTCTCTAAAATAATCTGAGAACTTACTTTACATGGCTTCCAGTAAAGTGAAATGCAAAAATTATCATTTAATTGTAATTGACGGATAGTTGACAGTCAGGTACTCAATAATAAAAAGAGATTTTTTGTTAAACGAATAAAAGAATTAACTTCAGGATAATGTTGAGACTATTTAAGTTGAATTGAGGAATAAATTTTATTTTTTAAACTACGGGTTAAAACCTTCGATTTCAGCGAACTACTTTAGAATAAATAGAAATATAAAAAAAAGCCTGGCGGACATCTTTCTAGGGCATTACTTTAGCCTGTAGCCGGGCAGTATAAAAAATTTTCATCTTATTGATTTTGTAATAGTTTTTAAATCAATGGAATTCTTTTATTGATTTAAAAATATAAATGATATGTCACTATGAATTTAGCTGCGATAATCGGTACCGTTGGTATTTTTGCTGTTTCTATACTTGGGGTTGGTGGGGATCTTTTGTTATTGGACCAATTGGTGAGTTTAAATAGCCTAATCATTGTACTTGGGGGTACTTTTGTTGCGACAATTGGATCCTACCCGATGGAAATAGTTTTTCCAGGCTTATTTAAGTCAATCGGTCGGGTTTTTAAAGCTAATACGGTTCCGCTTATTGAGACGTTGGTTATCGTTGTCGATGTGGCAAAAGTTGCAAGGAAAAACGTCCTGGCGATTGAAGATTCCCTTCCCAGTATTGAAAATGAGTTTCTGAGAAACGGTCTCAGATTAGTGGTGGATCGAGTGGATCGTGAGCTGATTACTGAGATCATGATGGCAGAAATGAAATATGCCGGACAAAAAAAAACACAGGATATGGAGGTTATTAAGTTGATGTCCACTTACGCTCCTGCTTTTGGTATGATAGGAACATTGATAGGATTAATTCTAATGCTTGGAAACTTAGACGATGCAGCGAGTATTGGTCCGAATATGTCAACAGCTTTGATTACTACGCTTTACGGTTCACTTTTTTCCAATGGTTTTTTTCTGCCATGGGCAACCGTATTGGATACTGCTGCAAAGAGAGATGTTGTCCTTTATGAGATGATCAGGGATGGGGTCTTATTTATTGAGAAAAATGAACGGGCAGAATTTATTGAGCAGGATTTAATGAACTATTTGACTCCGGACCTCAAATCTAAATACGAAGAACTGAAGTTTAGTCGGGAAAAAGGAAAATAATGGCCGTTGCAGAAGAAGTTGAATGTAATTGTGGTGAGGAGCGGGTTGAATGGATATATACCTACGGGGATATGGTAACATTGTTACTCTGTTTTTTTATATTACTTTGGTCTATGTCCGAAATAAATTTGGAAAAATTCAAAGCCGTCGCTGCATCCTTTAGGGGAGGTCCGCCGGCGTCGCCACATATGTTCACCGGTGCACCATCACCGATGAATACGCTTGAAAATGCAATGAAAAAAAGTGATATCTCTGCAGAAGTTAGTGATATCACGATTGATGATCGAGGAATCGCTGTTTCGTTTAGTGATTCAGCAATGTTTGAAGCAGGATCAGCAGAACCCACAAAAAAGGGAAGAGAGACGATTGAGAAATTTGTTAGGATTTTATATGCAATTCCTAATCGAATCATTGTCGAAGGACATACGGATAATACGCCTATAAAATCGGATCTGTTTCCTTCGAACTGGGAATTAAGTGCCGCCAGGGCGGGATCAATTACTCGTCTAATGGAAGAATTTGGGATCGATAGCAAGCGGATGGAAATCGCCGCGTATGGATCTACCAGACCCAAAGTGGCAAACGACAGCCCCGTTTTAAAAGCTTTAAATAGAAGGATTGATATTCTTATCAAACCAGAAGGATTTTAATCTTCTGCACAACCTTGTAGATCCCTATCAAACCATATTCTATTGCAAGAATATGGTGCCTTGTTGAAATTAACTATTTATTCCTGGTTGATGTTTGAATTTGCTCCCGCTTTTGTTTTAGCAGATTCATAATCGGAAATAACCAGGAGGATTATTTTTCCTGTAATTGTCCCCGATAGATCTTAAACTAAATTGTATTTATATGTCTGATTTGTACACACGAAAACTAAAATATTTAGACCCCTTTCAACCGAATGTACCGCCTTGGATGGCGAAAATAAAAACCCATGGGATCAAAAGAAAAGTCCCTATTGTTGATGATGACATGGGAATATTTTTGAAAATGGTCTGTTCTATTCAGAAACCTTTAACTATTTTGGAAATTGGATGTGGGATATCATATTCCACACATTGGATGTTGTTGGGGTCGACAAATAGTAAAATAGTCGCACTGGACTCAAATGCAGATCGATTAGGTGAATGTAAAGCATACTTAATTGAATCGGGATATTCAGATCGGGTCGAATTAAAACACTGTCTTGCCGAAGACTATTTTTTGTCTAATCCACCGGTCTTTGATTTAATATTCCAGGATTCAATGAAAAAAGGGTATTCAGGAATGATTGATCAATGCTATCAACATTTAAAAGTAGGTGGATTACTGATAGCCGACAATATTTTTTTCAACAATAAGGTATTAGGCCTTACCGAGGATCAGAAAAAAAAATATGCTAAGGGTGTAGCTGCTTTGGAAGATTTTACAAATAAAATTTCCAGGCATCCAGGTTTTGAGTGTAGTTTTTTCCCACTGAGCGATGGAATTTTGGTAGCAAAGCGAATTATTTAAAGGAACCTAATGAGCGTCCCTGTTCACACATTAAATCCTGAGCAAAAGGTATGGTATGCCAATGTCGTTATCGCTGCAATTTTAGCTGATGATGAAATAAGTCCATCCGAAGTCGATTTTTTAAAACAGGTTATTGTTATTGTTGAAAATCCTGCCAAAAAGAAAGAATTGATGGCAATGATCAGTGCTAAAAATAAGCCGGAAATTACACCACCCAAAGGTATAAGCAATGAAATCCTGGCTGCAATTTTTATCGAATTAATGCTGATTATGATTTCTGATCTGGATTTTGCAGATGATGAAAAGGACTTTTTAAAAAACACTGCGGACCTTTTTAAGTTTGAAAAGTCCTATTTTATTGAGCTCATGCGATGGGCAGAAGAGGGACTGGATTGGAAAACATCCCAGCAATATCTGCTGTCTGATAGTGAAAGGATTGAGAATTTTCAGGTTCCTATTGCTAAAATGAATTCTGCTCAGCGTAAATGGTATTCTCAGACGTTAATCTCGACGATCATGTTAGACGGAGCGGTTGATTCATCTGAATTATCATTTCTTAAAGCAGCCGTTTCATTTGTTGATAATCGAAAAGATCAAATGGAATTGATGGGGTATGTGCGGAATAAAATGGCTCCTCGCTTGATTGCGCCTCCAGCGGGAATTCCTGAGTTTATGCTTACTATTATTTTTATTGAAATCATTAAACTGGTATCTGCAGACGAGTCTTTATCCTATTCTGAACAAGCCCATTTAAAACAGATTTCAGATTTAAGTGGTTTTTCTCCGTCGCAATATGAAAAATTGATAGATTGGTGTAACACCGGAATCTCATGGATGCAGAATAAGAATCCGTTAATCACCAATTGCAAAATCACAAAAACCAGTTTATCTGAAAGTTCAGGTGCTCAGTTACAGCCGAATAAAGATAATAATTCAATTGTAGATCGGGAGTTCGAATGCTTTCTCTGTGAGTCCAAACAGAAAGTTCCGTATTTTCAACTCAAGCCCCATACTCAAGAGCCAAGCCGTAACATTTTTGGCATTGTGACATACATGGATAGCCTTGAAGGCAATGACTATATTGATTATAATTTAATTCGAACCATTGTTTGCCCTTACTGTTTTTTTGCGACGACCAGTAAGGATCTGTTTAAGAAAAATCCCAAAGAAAAGTTGCCGGTGATTTTTTCTGATAGAAAGTTTAAAAGTGAATGGATTAAAACCATCAAGCAACGAAAAGCTGTTTTCAATGACCATATCAAGGACTTGTTCAAACTGAAACGATCGGGTGGAACGGTGGTAAAAACTTATCAACTGGCCATTAAAACGTCGGAGATTCTGGCAGATGTTAATAGGGATGAGAGCCAGAAATGGCAGGTCGTTACTTTAACGTTAACACTGGCTGAAATTTTCATTAATAACGGGAAAGAGAAGAGGGCATTGGAATATCTGAATAAGGCAAAAGAAAAAGCGAAGTTGCTGTTTAAGAATGCCACCGATGTAAATATGTCTTTCAGATCTGCGAGACTGCTTTTTTTTATTTCATTATATGAAAACGATACGCGTACAGCGGGGACGTATTACGATTTTATCAGTGGGCAAATGGACCCGGCTCGATTTGGGTCGTTGAAAAAACAACAACAAGCGGTTATCAGAAAAATCCATGGCGAAACAAAAAAAGCCCTTGAAGATCGAAGTGAGTATAAAAAAGAAAATTTAATAGGATTTCACCGGAATATTTAAAGGTTTAATTGAGAATTTTGATAATGGAAATAAATATCAGGCTTATTTGCTGCTCACAGAAATATTAAAGAAAAAATATTCGAAAATATCAATTCTAAATAGACGAATAATTCGAAAATCACCTTTCAGAAAGCCATCTCGCAACATTTTATAATGGGTCATTAAAAATTAGGATCATTGATTCAGCAATTTCCTGATGAATTTATAAAAGCTGCCAAACGGTTTAAAATTGCAGATTGAGTACAATTTAGACACAACAAACCCATACACAATAATAAATAACTTTGGATAAGCGTATGTTCAAAACCGTAAAAAGCAAAACCAATTTTCCTCAACAAGAAGAAGCTCTGCTGGATTTTTGGGAGGAAAAGAAAATATTTGAAAAATCGATTGAGGAACGATCGGATCAGAATACCTATTTCTTTTACGATGGTCCGCCGTTTGCCACGGGATTACCACATTACGGACATTTAATCGCCAGTACAATTAAGGATGTTGTCCCACGGTATCAAACGATGCTGGGGAAGAAAATTGAGCGAAGATTCGGTTGGGACTGTCATGGGTTACCTGTTGAGTTCGAAGTTGAAAAAGAACTGGGGCTTAAGGGGAAACACGATATAGAAAAGCTGGGAATTGATGTCTTTAATGAAAAGTGCCGGAGCATTGTTCTCCGCTACAGCAATGAGTGGAAAAGGACTATTCGTCGTATGGGTAGATGGGTCGATATGGAAAACGACTATAAAACGATGGAAGTCAATTTCATGGAATCAATCTGGTGGGTATTTAAAGAACTCTGGGAAAAAGGGTTGATTTTTGAAGGTAAAAAGGTTGTTGCTTATAGTCCTCGTCTTAATACGCCGTTGTCAAATTTTGAAGTGACTCAGGGGTACAAAGATACGCAAGACCCGTCTGTTACCATAAAATTCGCTAAAAAAGGAGAGTCCAATACCTATTTTCTGGCCTGGACGACCACTCCCTGGACATTGGTGTCTAACCTGGGGCTGACTGTACATCCGGAATTGATCTATGTGAAAGTAAAAGTGGGTGATACATTTTACTATATGGCAGAGGGATTGTTGAAAAATGTATTCAAGGAAGAAGATGCACCGGAGATTATTGAAAAGTACACAGGAAAGGATCTTGAAGGGATGGATTATGATCCTTTGTTTCCTTACTTTGAAAAACATGCAGAGAAAGGTGCGTTTAAAGTACTTTTAGGAGACTATGTATCTATTGAAACGGGAACGGGTATTGTTCATACAGCACCCAGTTTCGGGGAAGACGATTTTGCTACCGGTGAAAGATACGGGTTACCACATGTTTTTCCGATGGATGATAGTGGCTATTTTACAGATGAAGCTGCCGATGTTGCTGGGGAGTTTTTCAAAGATGCAGATAAGATCATCTTAAAGAAGTTGAAAGAGCAAAATATGGTTTTAAAGCATGAGACTATCGTTCATAGTTATCCGTTTTGTTGGCGATCAGATGTACCTTTAATGTATCGAACAATCAGCAGCTGGTTTTTAAATGTTGAAAAGATTAAAAACGAGATGATTGCTAATAACCAGGAGATTAACTGGTCTCCTGAGCATATTAAGAATGGTCGTATGGGTAAATGGCTGGAAGGGGCCAGAGACTGGGCAATCAGTAGGAACAGATATTGGGGAAATCCCATTCCAGTCTGGAAGTGTACGAAATGTGATCACCAGCACTGTATGGGAAGCAAGGGTGAATTGGAAGAGATGGCGAATGTTAAGCTAACGGATTTGCATTCTCACTTTATCAATGATTTAGCCATAGAATGTCCCAAGTGTAAGGCTAACATGGAAAGAACCCCAGAAGTTCTTGATTGTTGGTTCGAATCAGGCTCCATGCCTTATGGTCAGCAGCATTATCCATTTGAAAATCGGGAAAAATTTGAAAGCAATTTTCCAGCGGATTTTATCAGCGAAGGTTTGGATCAAACCCGTGGGTGGTTTTATACGTTGTTAGTTCTCAGTACAGCCCTTTTTAAGAAACCGGCATTTAAGAACTGCATTGTGAACGGTTTGGTACTGGCTGAAGATGGTAAGAAAATGAGCAAAAGTCTGAAAAATTTCCCTGATCCATGGGAAATGTTAAATAAGTACGGGGCCGATGTTATCAGACTATATATGTTGAATTCCGGAGCAATCCGAGCAGATGATCTGCAGTTCTCCGAGCAGGGTTTGCAGGAAACTATGAGAAACAATACTCTGCCTCTCTGGAATGTTCTAAGCTTTTTTACCACCTATGCAAATATTGATAACTGGCAATCCAGGACGGTTGATAATCCGGATGAATTGGAAAACCCACTGGACAAATGGATTCTTTCCCGACTCTATCATTTGATTTCTGATGTACGTGAAGCCATGGATTCATATGATTTAAACAAATCAGTGGCACCTTTTGTCAGTTTTATTGATATGTTAACCAACTGGTATATCCGAAGGAGCAGAAGGAGGTTTTGGAAGGCCGGTGAAGGTACAGATAAAGATCAGGCTTATGCGACACTTTATACTGTGTTGCTGAATCTTTGTACGGCAACCGCACCTTATATCCCTTTTATATCGGATGAAATTTTTCAGGTGCTGAGAAAAGACGATATGCCAGAGAGTGTTCATTTATGTGATTATCCGGTGGTGAAAGAGGCTTTCATCAATCCGACTTTAGAAGATGAAATGGATATCATTCTTAAAAGTGTTAATATGGGACGATCTTTGAGGGCAAAACATCAAATCAAAATTCGACAGCCACTTCAGAAAATAACGTTATTGACGAAAAATGAGGCGGTTCAGGGAATTCTGGGAGAGATGTCTTTGCTGATTACTGACGAACTCAATGTGAAAAGTGTTGAAATTGCCAGTAATGAAGAGGATCTAGTCATCTTAAAAGCAAAACCGAATCTGAGAGTACTTGGACCCAAGTTAGGTAAAAAACTTAAAGATTTTAGACCTCAAATCGAAGGATTGGGATCCAGTCAGATAGTTCAGATCCAAAATGGAAAAAAAGTAACGTTGACACTGGACGGTGAAGCTTTTGAAATTGGTATTGATGAGATTTTTATTCAAAGGGAGCAAAAAGAAGGAGTTGTTACTGAAAGTGTAGATGATATCACAGTCGCTCTGGATATTCAGCTAACAGGTGAGTTGGTAGCTGAAGGATTTGCCAGGGAATTTATTAATAAGATTCAGCAAACCAGAAAAGAGATGGATCTGGACGTGACAGACCGTATTCTTATTTATTATCAAGCCAATGATGTTTTAAAAGCTGCCATAGAGAACTTTGCTGATCATATTAAACTGGAAACGCTTGCTGATTCATTGGATAACGAAGTGAATCCTGATGGTGGTTTTTCAGATTGGACAATCAACGAAATCGATTGCTCAATTAAAGTATCAAAGGTTTAGATTAGTCGAGGTTCAAACTCAAAAATAGCAAGGATGGCGATTATCCAGGTTAACAAAGAAGGTTTTAAAGCCGGGATGTTGCGATAATCGCCTTCTGTTCAATTCTCCCCCTCCTATCCATTTCTACAATTCAACTATATATTACCTAGTACCGTGGTTCAAAAGTTTTTTCCATATTTTTAGCAAAATGTAGTGTCCCATAATTAATCCATTTATCACTATCTTGGTTTACTGTTCAAAGTTCCCAGTTCAAGGTTATTAGA
>Ga0307989_1001649_pt1 | contig 11597 bp, 5 predicted proteins | sample EllFjometagen185_FD_203164 | JGI IMG/M metagenome (GOLD analysis project Ga0307989, IMG submission 203164) | Marine microbial communities from Ellis Fjord, Antarctic Ocean - #185 | ecosystem: Environmental > Aquatic > Marine > Unclassified | place: Southern Ocean | collected 2014-10-08 | reverse complement strand
GCTTATAATACAATTGTAAAAGGGGATATTGGTACTTCAGATAGTTTAGCTAGCATAACCATCGCAGATCAAAAAACACTGACTCTAGACAGCACAGCTGCAGCAAGAACAATTTCTTCAACTGGACTTTTATTAGAGAACTCTGGCAATGGTGCAACTTTAGCAACATCAGGAAGTAATCTTGTTACAATAAACTCAGCAATTACAACTGCAACTACTGAAAAAGGTTTGATTGATGCAGATGCTGATACTACTCTAAACGGAAGTATAGGAACATCATCAGCAAAACTAAATAAATTAGATATAGCAGATGCAAAAATCTTAACTTTAGGTGGCACAGGAAATGTTTATGTAAACACAATAGAATTAGGCGGCAGTTCTTCACGTCTTGCTATAGGTAATGCGACTAAATCCATATTTTATGACACTCTAATTCATAATGACGGAATTCTAAGATTTGATACTGACTACACCTACAGCGGAAACACTACAACCGGACATATAGATGCGATAGTAACAGAGTTAAATAATAACACAATAGAAATTGGAGCTAATAAAACATTGACTCTAACAAATAATTTAATTTCTGGAACAGGAGAAATTAAATTATTGGAAGACACAACCACAGGAACTTTAACAACATCAACAGCAAGCAATATAACCATTGCAAGAAACATAACAACTGCAACAAATGAAAAAGGTACTTTTAATACAAATACAAACACAACAGTAAATAGCAGCATAGGTGCGTTAGGTATAACCTTAGAACACATCAATATTATAAACGCAAAAACTTTATTACTTTCTGGCACTGGTAATATATATTCAAAAAATATTACTTTAGCTGGAACAACATCACGTTTAGCAATAGACGACACAGATAAAACAATAAATTTTACAACACTAACCAGTAATGGTGGCATATTAAGATTTGATACTAACTATACTTACGATAACGCAGAAAATGATACATGGGAAAATGCACTTGAAGCATTTACTACTGGAACAATAGAAATTTCAAACAATAAAACATTAACAAATAGTGACGATATTATTGCAAGTTATATAAAATTATTAGGAAGTGGTTCAATATTAAAAACAACAGACACAGCTTCTATAACAGGAAATATAACAACAGCAACAAATAATACTGGAACTTTTGATATTGATACTAATACAACAGTTACTGGAAGCATTGGTACAAGCACAACAGCTATCGGAAGCTTAACAATTGCTGATAATTCGACCTTAACATTAGATACAACTGCAACAGAAAATATTTTTGCAAACAGTATTATTTTACAAAACACAAGCAATAATTCTACATTAAAAACTTCAGGTGCAGAAGAAGCGATAATAACAGGTACTATAACAACAGAAACAAATGAAACAGGTATTTTAGATCTTGATACAGATACAACAATAACAGGAGATATCGGAACAACTAGTAAAAAATTAAATTCAATAGAAGTAGCTGCAGGTAAAACAGCTACATTATCTGGTGGAACAGTACGCACACTAGGATTAACTTTAACAGGAAATTCTACATTAATTGCAAACAGCAAACTTTATGCAACAACTTTAACAACAGGAACAGGATCAACATTTACAACAGCAGATATTGCACAAATTATAAATGCAACATTTGGAGAAAATTCAACAGTTACAACTAACAATACTTTTAATGCTATTACTTTAAATTTGGGAGATGGTTCAGAACTAACAGCAAATGATACTTTTACAGTTCTGACTCTAAATATAGGAACTACTGCAGAAACCACATTACATGCAAACGATAATTTAAGAGTAAATACAGTTAATACTAGCACTGATTCCATTACAAATATTAATAATGGGATAACATTGACAAATGCATTTAATATGGGTTCAAATTCTACAGTAAATATCAAAAACACAGATAACACCACTCTCAAATCTAAATTAATTGACTATGATTTATATTTAAACAAATTCGATGACTCTAATAATAATGCTAATTTATACATAAAAGATCATGGAAAAATATTTGTAGATTTAACAACAACAAATATTGAAAAAGCTGAAAATATTTATTTTGATCAAGAGACTGAGGCTAATAGACCAAGTTTTCAAATTCAATTAGACGGAAATGGAATAGATCATAACATAATGGACAACACAATAACAATAACTGATAATATAATTGTATCAGTTAATTTAGAAAATGCAGATAATGTAACAGATGGTCAAACATTTACAATAGCTACTGAAGGAACTTTTCCTAATGACAAAATCTCAGTATACTCTGATTCAATATTTAATAAAATTACAAAATCAACTAGTGAAACTGATTTAGTATTAGTAGTTGAGAAAAAAACTTTACCAACAACTATAAATTCCAACGCTATTGTCAGCATTGCTAATATAATCGATGATTGGAGCTTTGTAACCGCAACAGAAAACCAAGCAGAATTAATAACTGCAATATTAGATTTAGATACAGATAAAGAATTTGCTGATGCACTAGAAGATTTAACTCCGGATGTTTCAGGATCCGTACTTAAATCTTCTAATAATACAGTTCAACACAACACACAAAATATTCAATCAAGAACGAATAATCTAAGAATAGCAATGATCAATGATCAAACAGAAACTGAAAATGAAGAGATATTATTAGCATCTAACACCCAATTATATTACAATGACTTTTACAACAAAAACAAAATTAAAGACACATATATAACTCCAACATATAAAAGAAAAAGAAATAAATACGTAGCTAGAGAAAAGAATTTATGGACACAAATTTTTGGTAATCGTATAAGCGCAAAAACCATAAACAATGTTGCAGGATACAATTCAAACAGCTATGGATTCACTTTAGGTTATGATGAAGAATCAATACCAAATAATAGAACGGGCTTATCTTATACCTATGCAAATTCAAGCACAACAGCGAACAATGATGCTAATGCTCCTGATGATTTAACCACAAACAGTCACACAATCTCATTATACAACTCTTACTCACAAAACAAATTCTATGTTGAAGGGGCAATTTCTGGAACAACCCATAGCTACGCTCAAACAAGAAAAATTATTTTTGGAGATTATAACAAACAAGCAAAATCTGATTTTAGCGGAACACAATATTCTGGACAAATAGGAACAGGATATAATTTCGTAATAAATCGAACAAACAATAAATTAATGTTTAATAAAACTAAAATTGGAATGGGAGCAAAAAATTTAATAATTACTCCTAATGTAAATTTACTTTATTCAACTCTTGATATAGATGGTTATACAGAAAAAGGGGCAGACGGGGCAAATTTAATTGTTAATTCTTCTTCATATGACGTACTTGAACTTTCAACTGGTATGAAAATAACTTCAATGCTTTCGTTAGATAATAAATGGATATCACAACAAGCTTTAAATTTTGGAATCATTAATGCACTTAAAACAGAAAAACCAAAAACAACAGCAAAATTCATAAATGACACTACAACGTTCACTGTAGAAGGCAACGAACCAGAAGCAATAAGATATTTAATAGGTGGAGAACTCAGGATTCAAAAAAATGATAATATAAACATAGGCACTAGATACGATCTTGAATTCAACGACGAAATAAAATCCCATACAATTAGATTAGAAGGTACGTTTAAATTCTAAAAAATCGCTGAACCTGTCGAAACGTCAAACAATAACAAAACTCACGACAAGAATTAATTTAATTGGTGTAAAGCTTCACCAACTACCATACTAAGACTGACGGCCACATTCAAAGATCTCATTTGATTTTTCATTGGAATAACCAATCTGGCATCAACACTTTTATGAATATTGTCTGGAACACCAGCAGATTCTCTACCAACCATCAATATATCATTTTTCTGAAATTTAAACTCAGTATATTTCTGATTTCCTTTTGTTGTAAGAAGAAGAATTCTCGAAGCAACATTTTGTTTTTTAAAATCCTCAAACGAATCATAGCGAACAATTTTAACATGCTCTATATAATCCATTCCAGATCTTTTAATTTTATCTAAACTAAAAGGAAATCCACAAGGTTCTATTATATCCACATCCATTCCCATACATGCGGCAAGTCTAATAATTGTGCCTACGTTTCCAGCAACATCTGGTTGATACAAAGCTATTTTCATTCTGTGATTAAATTATTAACATCAATTTTCGTCTCATATGTTTTTTTAGTTAAAGCCAATAACATACCAAAACAAATAGACATTCCTATAAATGAAGAACCACCATAACTTATAAATGGCAAAGTCATCCCTTTTGTCGGTAACAAATTTAAACTAACACAAATATTAATTATACTCTGAACAGCAAATTGAGTTATTAACCCAATTACTGATAAATATACAAAATAATCTTTTTCTTCAAAAATTTTCAAAATTACTCTTAAAATAACAAACCAAAACATAGCTAAAATTAATATACAAAAAAACAAACCTAATTCTTCTCCAATAACTGCAAATATAAAATCTGTATGCGAATCAGGTATATAATTTTTAACAATCCCCTCAAAAGGTCCTTGACCCAATATTCCACCGTGCCTATATGCTTCTAAGGATTTTACAACTTGATAGTTTTCAGTATTCATTAAAATTCCAGACAAAAAAGTATCTATTCTTTCAGCAACATGGGGGAAGCTCATATAAGCAAACAATAATAATATTACAGCTGTCACACCTATGCTTAAAAACCAAATAAAAGGAAATCCTGCTACAAATAATTCTACAACAAATAAACAAGAAATTACCACAACCATTCCAACATCAGGTTGAGATAAAATTAAAAAACAAATTACAAAATAAGGCACAAATACAATTAAAAATCTCTGATATATATTTCGAGTACTAAAAATACTCAATAAATAAGCAGTAGTTACTACAAAAAATGGCTTAATAAGCTCAGATGGTTGTAATGAAAAATTTAATATATATAACCATCTTTTCGCTCCTTTAGCAGAAGAACCAAACACTAACACAGATATCAGAAATACAATCGCAATACAAAAACCAAATAAAGAAAATAATTTAATATCGTTTTTATCAAAAAAAGAAATAAAAATAATTGTACACAAACCAAGCCCCACAAACACAAAATGTTTATAGAAAAATAAATTATCAGACACACCTATTCTCACTGCAACAGCTTGACTAGAGCTATAAACAAAAAAGATGCTACTCGCAATTATTGCACAAATAATTATGAAGCTAGGTTTATCAATAGCTAGCCACCACTTTTTACAAAAATTTAATTTTTCTCTATTAAACATAAAAATTTTAACAAAAAATAAGATTGAAATTTGATATAATATTCCTTATTATTAAAAACGAAATTATTAATACAACAATAAAAGTGGAAAAATCCATAAGATGTTGCTGTTTTACAAAGTTTTAATAATTATTTAATTTATGTAACTATATTTAAACATAAATTAAAATTTTACAAACTGTTACTGAAAAAACAAGATCAGATATAGTTTACAAATAGAATATTAGGCTGTTTAAAAAATAAAACACAAATTATATAAGTACATTTAAAAAGATTTTATGTTTAGAAAACCAGGCTATTCAAACCTTAGCACTTTTTCATCTTTGTTCGAATATACACTAGCCATACCATTAAGTGAACGAATTTAAATGTAACTTTGACGCCAATAATTCTATATACTATTCTTCTCTGAATCAAAAATTTCAGCAGCAAAACATATAGGAAAATACTATGCAAAGAATATTAATCGACGCCGCTCACAAAGAAGAAACAAGAGTAGCTCTAGTTAAAGACAACGCTCTCCAAGATATTGATAGAGAATGTTTGTCTGTTAAACAATTGAAAGGTAACATTTATTTAGGAAGAATAACAAAAGTAGAAGCATCACTACAAGCAGCTTTTGTAGAATATGGAGGCAATCGCCATGGTTTTCTACCTTTTGCAGATATTCATCCTGACTATTATAACATTCAAAAAGCTGATAATACTGATATTAAAAAAATTACTCATCTTTCAAAAATTACTGAAAAAGATGACGAAAATAATATTGGAGAAAATACTACTCACGAAGATGACAAGATAGAAGAAGATTCAAATAATTCAAACAAAAACGATTCATCATCTGATGACTCTGTGGAAAGTTTAGGATCTTATTCAATAGAAGACGAAACCGAAGAAGCAGCATCTAATAAACATGACAGTAGTGTTAGAATTCAAGATGTTATGACAGAAAAGCAATATATTCTGGTACAAGTTTTAAAAGAAGAAAGAGGAAATAAAGGAGTAGCTTTAACAACCTACATTTCTATAGCAGGAAGATATTGCGTTTTAATGGCTAACAATCCTGGAAAAGGTGGAGTTTCTAAAAAAGTTGATAATCTAAGAGACAGAAAAACATTAAGAAACATACTTAAAAGTTTCAATGTTCCAGAAGATAAATCAGTAATAATAAGAACAGCAGGGGTAGGAAAGAAACCAGAAGAAGTTACAAGAGACTACATATATCTTTTAAGATTATGGGGAAGTATAAAACAAGCAACCTTAGAATCCAAGGCACCTTGTTATATCCATGCAGAATATGATGTAATTAAAAGATGTATAAGAGATAGTTATAATGATGATATCACTGAAGTAATTATAGAAGGTTCAGAAGCTTTTAAAACTTTCCGTAGTTTAGCAAATATGATTTCTCATCAACAAAAAACAAATATCAAAATCTATAATGAAAAAACTCCAATATTTCATAAATTCAATATAGAGCAACAAATATTTGATTTGTACGATCACAAAGTTTTACTACCTTCCGGAAGCTCTATAGTAATAGACCAGACAGAAGCATTAGTTTCAATTGATGTAAACTCTGGAAAAGCTACTACTGAAAAATCAGTAGAAGAAACAGCAGTTAACACAAATATAGAAGCTGCAAAAGAGATAGCTAGACAACTCAGATTAAGAGATTTAGGCGGTCTCATAGTTATAGATTTTATCGACATGTATGACAACAGAAATAAACGAACAGTAGAAAGAACATTAAGAGATGCATTGGTTATAGATAAAGCAAGAATACAAGTTTCCAAATTAAGTAATTTTGGATTACTTGAAATATCTAGACAAAGATTAGGCGCAAGTTTTTCAGAAAGGATTAGTGAAATATGTCAACACTGTCACGGTTCTGGTTTTGTACAATCTAAGGAAATAGTTGCGATAAGCATATTTAGAAACGTAAGACATGCTGCAACAGACAAACATACTGGTGTAATTCATGTACGCACCTCTCAAGAAGTTGCAAATTACATGTTAAATTACAAAAGAAAAGAAATTAATGAATTAGAAGAAAATTATGATATTCGTCTCTTTGTACAATATGATGAAAACATTAGTGGCAATGAATTTGATATTAGAAAGCGTAAAAATCTAACTGAAGAAGAAAAAAACGAATTAGAAACAAAAGAAATTACAGGAAAGGTTAATGAAATGTTTGATGATTATGCAATGCATGATGATATCAAAAATTCTGAAACACATTCGTACAATTTGGAACCTTCACAACAAGAAAAAGATATTTTTAATAAAAAAAGAAGGCAAAAATTTAAAGGCAAAAAAAGAAATAACACTTTTTTCCATAAAGATAAATCCCAAGATTTTAATCAACAAAATAAGGGAATTCTATCTAAATTATTCAAACGTAAAATTAATAAATAAAAAAAATTACAAAATGAAAGACGACAAAAGTTTTTATAAAAACCTTATTATAGCAACTATCTTATCCACATTGTTGATAACAATGTGGAATGGTTTAACAAAAAATCCAGAAGAAAATCAGGAAACTAAAATTATAGAACAAGAAGAAAATCAAATAATTTTACAACCAGAGATTACTGAAGAAACACAAACAACCAAACAAAAAGAAATTGTTCCTATAAACTCAAAACCGAAAATAGAACAGCAAGCAGATTCTATCAAAATTAACACACGAAAATTACAAGGTGAAATTTCGTTAAGAGGCTTAACATTTAACAAACTAATATTACAGACATATTATCAAGACCTTAAAAAAATAGAAAAAATAGTTTTATTAGATGAACAAGAAAACGGAAATTCTTATATTGTTGATTTTGGATGGATATCACAAGACAAAAATATAGAAACTCCTACATCAAATACAATATGGAATTCTAAAAATAAAGAATTAACAGCCACTACTCCTGCAATTCTAGATTGGACAAATAATCAAGGTTTAAAATTTCAAATTATACTTTCCATCGACGAAAATTACATGTTTAACATACAACAATCTGTAACAAATAGCACAGGTAAATCTGTTGTATTAATTCCCTATGGAAGAATCAGTAAAACAATCAAAGAATTAGAAAAGGCAATCTTTATTTTACACGAAGGAGCAATAGGAGTCTTTGACAATCAACTAGAAGAAATAACATATAAAAATTTAGCTAAAAAAGATTATAAATTTGAAAATAATACTAATTGGTTCGGTATAACAGATAAATACTGGTTAACTGCAATTATTCCTGATAAGAACCATTCGTTTATTACTAAATTTAGTTATAAAAATAATAAATATAAAACTGAATTCATTGGTAAAAATATAACTATATACAATGATCAAACCATTAATTTAAATAACTACTTTTTTGCAGGAGCTAAAGAATTAAATATTTTAGACAAATATTCTAAAGATTTAAATATTCCTCTATTTGACAGAGCGGTAGATTTCGGTTGGTATTATTTTTTAACTAAACCAATTTATATACTGCTAAAACTTTTCTATAATTTAATAGGCAATTTTGGTGTAGCAATATTAATCTTAACATTAATAGTAAAAATTCTAACCTACCCTCTTTCCAAAAAATCATTTGTCTCAATGGCCAAAATGAAAACAGTACAACCCAAAGTAAGTGCTCTAAAAAAAGAATATCCGAATGACAAAAGTAAATTGAATAAAGAAATAATGAAGCTTTATCAAAAAGAAAAAGTTAATCCGATGTCAGGTTGTTTACCTATGTTTATACAAATACCAATATTCTTTTCTTTATATAAAGTATTGTATGTGACACTCGACATGAGACATGCTCCATTTTTTGCTTTTATAAAAGACTTATCAGCACCAGACCCAACAAATATTCTTAATCTATTTGGATTATTATCATTTGAAACATCTGCAAGTTTTCATATAGGACTTTTGCCAATTTTAATGTCTGTAACTATCTACTTACAACAAAAACTAAATACTCAAGTTACTGACAACGAAACTGCAAAAGCCATGACAAAATATATGCCCATTATATTTTTGTTTTTATTCATAAACTTTCCTGCAGGACTTTTGATCTACTGGATATTCAGTAACATAATTACAATAGTTCAACAGTTTCTAATAAATAAAAAAATTAAGTAGAAAATAATTTACATTACTGAACAAAAACTATAACTTTGAACTATGTAAAATTATAAGAATAGTATAATGTATCCAGTATCCTATCTAGAAAAACAAAAAGCATTTTCTCTTATAGAAATTTCTATAGTTTTAGTAATTATAGGTTTAATAATCGCAGGAATTGTTGGTGGACAACAACTAATAGAAAACTCCAAAACAACTTCAACTATTGTAGAAATAGGTCATTACGATGCTTTATCAGCAAATTTTAAATCAAAGTATAAAGTACTACCCGGAGACGACTTAAATTTACAAACAAAATTCAGAGCATCAGAAAATGATCCAGCTGTAGACAAAGATGGAAATGAACTTCACAACGGAAATAATGATGGTTTTATTGGAGATAATAATTCTGATAACCCAGCCTTAGAACAAGAAAGTTTATCTTTTTTTCAAACATTGTATTTATCAAAAATATTAGAAAAAAATTATACTGGTCAAATACCAACCACAGACAGTGAACCAGATATTACAAAAATAAATAAAGATGGTGTGCAACATTATCCTACAAGCAAATTAGGTAATGATAGTTTTTTATATATAAGAACAGATGATTTTGATAACAAATTTGAAAAACAAACAAGAGTATCAATAGGTGTACCTTCTGCTACAAAAGGTTCAGTAAGTACAAGAATAGCAAAAAAAATAGATAAAAAAGGTGATGATGATAATCCGTTAACAGGCAAAATAATAACTATGGATGCTAATACTGCACAAGCAAAATGTCTTTCTAGTAATGGCACACCAACAAGCTTAGATGACTTAACAACCTACGAAGAAATAACAACAGCTACGTATAATGTTAATATTAGCACTAAAAATGAATCAGCATGCATTATTATGAAAAATCTTAATTTATAATAATAAAAATAACAATTATACACCATACTATAGAATAACAAAATTAATAATGATTGTGTTTAAAAAAACAAACAAAGCCTTCTCACTCCTGGAACTCTCAATAGTTCTAGTCATAATAGCTTTAATAACAGCAGGAATTGTTGGTGGACAACAAGTTATTAAAGGTTCAAGAATAATGTCGATATCAGCTAAAACTCAGGAATATAGAGGTTTAACCACTACCTTTAATATAAAATACAGACAATTACCAGGTGATTCAAGTAAAGCTACTACAATTTTTGGTGCAACATCGCAAGGACTTACATTAGTAAACGGAAACAATGATGGATTTATTGGAACACTAAATGATTCAGATCCTTGTTTAGAACAAGAAAGCTTGAGTTTCTTTCAACAATTATATTTAGCTAAAATAGTCAATGAAAAATATACAGGAGAAATTCCTGCAAGTATTACTTTAGTAAATCAAAACACCCTACACTATCCAAAAACAAAATTTGCAAACGATTCTTTTTACTGTGTAAGAAATGATACTTTTAGTGAAAAATATAAAAGAGAAAATAGGTTTATGATTGCTGTACCAAGAGAGGGGGTTGGATCATTAACACCAGCACAAGCGGCTAAAATAGATAGAAAACTAGATGATGGAAAACCCCTTACAGGAAAAATAATTGGATTTGATTATGATACTTCAATTTCTGGATGTTTAACTCAAGGAAGTTTAGATAGTATAACATTAAAAGGAAGTATGATATCAGCTACTTATAATGAAAGTGTAAATAATACTAATTGTATTTTATTAATAAATATAGCAAATAAAGCAAATAAAATAACAGCACCAATTACGGGTGAAACAACTCCGACCACAGGTCAATGCTCATTACCAACAATAGCATTACATGTTAATGCGGCAACTTGGTCACCATCAACTAATCCTGCAAATCATGGAGCAACAGTAACAGGAGATTGTGCTACAGACTATACGGGAGGCCCAATAGTAGTAACTTGTAGCGACGAAGAGTGGAGTACTCCTACTAATCCTTGTTATGCAGACTGTTCAACCCCAACTTATGCAAATGTTGCGACATGGTCGACTCCTGGTGGTTTAAATCATGGAGATCAAGCAACTTCAACAGGTTGTAATTCAAGCTATAGTAGCACTGATACAGGAGTGGTAGTTTTACAATGTACTAATGGATCTTGGGTATATCAAAGTGGAGAATGTGCTAAGATTTGTAATATAGCTGATTCTGCGTTAACAACTAGAGGAACTGGT
>Ga0307989_1001648_pt1 | contig 11608 bp, 10 predicted proteins | sample EllFjometagen185_FD_203164 | JGI IMG/M metagenome (GOLD analysis project Ga0307989, IMG submission 203164) | Marine microbial communities from Ellis Fjord, Antarctic Ocean - #185 | ecosystem: Environmental > Aquatic > Marine > Unclassified | place: Southern Ocean | collected 2014-10-08 | reverse complement strand
AATACGAAATCTTAAAGAAGTTCCAGGAATTCTTAGAGGAGGTAGATCGAGAGAAAAAGTAGTCTATATCGAGAAATACAGATCCCAATACAAGTTGAAATCATTATTAGAAGTATTAGAAATAAGCCGCAGCAGTTATTACAAATATCGAAATACAATTGATAGAGACTATAATGATTATATTCTTATCAAAGAGGTATTTGAGGAAAATAAGAAAGTGTATGGTTATAGAAGAATTAGTGATGCCCTATTAGAACAATATGGCTTAATTATGAACAGGAAGAAAACAGCTAGAATCATGAGGAAATATGGCATAAAAGCTGAATACCTAAAGAGAAACAGAAAGAAACAAAATAACTTAATGACAGAGAATATAAAGGAAGACTTAATTAAAAGAAACTTTAATCAGCGAGGGTGGGTTACAGATATTACTTATCTATTCTTATCCAGAAATAGCAAAAAAGCATATCTAAGTACTATCTTGGATTTACAAACCAGAAATATTGTGGCTTATAAAATTAGTTTTAGAAATGATATAAAACTAGTTATCGACACTTTAAATGAAGCAATAGGCAAAACAAAAGATCTGAGTAGGCTTATACTCCACTCAGATCAAGGGTTTCAGTATCTTTCAACTGAATATAAAACAATCTGCGAATCAAATAGGATACTTATTTCTATGTCCAGAAAAGGAACACCTATAGATAACGCAGTTATAGAGAGTTTTCATTCAAGTTTGAAGAAAGAAACTCTATACAACAATAATATCAAATCTTTAGATGAATATATACACCTAGTTATAAATTGGATGTATTTTTACAATACAACACGCCTAAGACAAACAAAAAAGTAGACGTTTTTTTAAACTGTCTACTTTTTGGGTTTCATTTCAATTTCAGACCTTTTTTTATTTAGATTAAATCATCTTTTATATCCCAAGGAAGTCTTAGGATAACAGTACTATTAGGTGAAATACCACCTAAATTACTATCAAATGTATTATAGAGTATTTCATAATTAGAAAATTCATCTGGAATTGGAACATAATAAGTACTAGTAAAGTTGAATAATACAATCACTAATTCCTTATCATCACCATTTTCAAAGACACGGTAATATCCTTCTAGGTTAGAACTAGAATATGGAGTAAAAGATCCATAACTTAATGCTAACGAGTTGTTTCTAACGGTTCCTAAATCAATGTATCTGTTTAATAAGGACGCTTCATCAACTAATTGAGTTGCAACAGTGTCTATATCCAAATCTTCATATCGAATTGTTAACCCAGCGTAATAATCTCCCCAAATCATATTGGTACGACCACCAAGCATTCCTACTTCATCACCATAATAAATATAAGGATTACCTGGTAAAGTAAGAAGGATTTCAGCAGCTTGTCTGGTATCTTCGAAACTACTTGTATTACCTGCAATTCTACCTATTGAATCATGATTTGACAAGAAGACTGCATCAATAAAATCTGCATCATAATTATCAATATAATTGTATACTTTATTTAATGCATCACCAATATCATCAGACAGACGTCCATTTACAACATCTCTAATATCGTAGTTTGCTTGGAAGTTAAATGCACTCACACCAGTACTGTAATATTCTGCGTATGTTTGGTAGCTTTCCCAAGCTTCTACAACAACATAAACATCAGGGTTTACAGTTAGTAAGAAATCGTTGTATTCAGTTAGAAAATCAATGTTTTCTTCATGATTGTTAAGATCAAAGTGCTCGTTGAGACCGTAGAAATGACTTGTTGCATCCATTCTAAAACCATCAACACCTTTATCTAACCAAAACTCAGCTACATCTTTTAAATACTGTCTAACTTCTGGATTCTCTAAATTAAAATCAGGCATCCAATCACTGAAATAGGCACAATACACTTTATCATCCAAACTAGAATGAATAGTGAAAGTTGACCCTTTTAACCAGTCTCTATTAGTTGGATTATACCAAATTGTTTGTCCCCAACTTCCTCCATACTCAGAACGAGAATCAGAACTGTCTAGCCAAGAGAACCAATCATAGTAATCACTTGTAACACCATTTTTTAACACATCTTGAAAGATTTCATTACGTGCTCCCATATGATTCACAACTAAGTCGATTATGATATCAATTCCCATCGCTTCAGAAACACTTAGTAATTCTTCAAAATCAATCATCGTACCATATTCACTATCAACATCATAATAATCATCAACTTCATATCCATGATCACTTCTTGATTCATTGATTGGCATTAACCAGATTCCACCAATTCCCAAATCTTTTAAATATTGTAAGTTATCAACGATACCACCAAAATCTCCTTTATAATTTCCGTCACTATCAGCAAAGGTTCTAACATATATTTGGTAGTAAATTTTATTGTTTACATGAATTGTTGTGTAGTCTATCCCACTTAAATTAGCTTCAGCTAATGTAATAATGCGGCTGTCATCACCTAAAATATCAACAGCACACTTATCTTGAAGAGGATCATCATCACAAGTTTTTTCGATAACATTAATCACTTTAGATATACTGATGTCTCCGTCGGTTGCAGTAAAAGTTATTGTTACTTCCCCAATTGCATGAGCAAACACATAACCGTACTCACTTACGGTAGCGATAGTTTCATCGCTTGAAGAAATAAGAACTTCTTGATTTGCGGCAGTGGTTGGTAAAAGATTGTAATTAAATTTTACAAAATCATCTATAAATACTTCTGTGATACTATTTGTTGATTCAGTAAATTCTAAACTATCAACATGAACAGTACATTTATCTTGAGTGTTATCTATTGCACATGTAATCTCGAAAATCGCTAATGTAATTGTTATACTACCAGTAGTACCAATGTCATCAGAGACCGTTAATGTTAAAGGGTATTCTCCAGGTACATCTAAATCGTGTTCTCCAGTTATTGAAATAAAAGAAGTAATGTCTTTTTGATTAAAGTCATAGGCTTTTATATCACCTAAATCAATAATTGTTTCTCCTTCATATTGTGTAATTCTATATCCAGAATCAACAGAAAAAGATACAGGTCGTTCACTTTTTTGACATCCGCTAAGAATTAAAATCAAAACGAATGTTAATACGATAATATATTTTTTCATATGAATACCTCCAAATATACCTAATTATAACATATATGTCAGTTAACTGCATTCAATAGGAAACCAGTTACTTAAATAAAAAAGACGACAATTAATGTCGTCTTTAAAGTTTTAAGGATTTGTTGTTTCTTCTTCAGTTTGGTAAGTTGAGTAGATTGTGAGAATTGAATTAGTTGTGAAGAAATTAGTGTATAACACTGTTTGTAATTCTAATTCATCTTGGACTAAATCTCGTAACACAATACCAGTGTTTGTAATGTCTTCTCCATTTTGGAACGCACTATTTGTTTTATCAAATGAATAATCATTAACAGCTACTTTGTATAATGTATTATTATCAAACACTGAGATGTCAGTACTAGAATAGTAATCTCCTACTAGATTTTTAACAACACTACCTGGAAGCATTACTGTTTTTATAACATTATCAAATGGCCATATTTGATATAACGTGCTTAACGTGATGCTTTGTCCATCATCTATGCTATTTCTGGTTCCTCCACCGTTTTGTAATCCAACGTCTGAGTTTGTTGCTTCTCTTACTAGTTCAGCTAACCAAACACTTAAATCACCACTTGAGTAGTAGTCACCGCTAACCATAATTTCTGTATCTAATAAGTCAGAAGTTTCCAAGATATAACTTTGTAACAAGGCTTCAACAGCTGGATCAGGAGTGCTTAATAATGCATCACTGAAATAATCTAAATTATCAAATTCAACAATAGTACCAGTTTCTTCAAAGTCCCATCTAACATATCCAACAAATTCACCATTGTCACCAGATTGAACTACTGGAGTACCACTTGTTAATCTTGCATAAGTTGAATGTGTATGTCCGTTAAATACTGCGTCAACTTTGTAGTCACCTTCAAGGGCAGTTACTTGACTATTTAATGAACTTCCACCATCATGAGCAACCACGATGATCATGTCACAATCTTCTTCAGTTCTTAGATAATATGAGTACTCTTCAATTGCGTCTAATGGACTACCAAATTCATAATCATCAATTCTACTTTGTGCGATTGAATATTCTAAACCATACCCGATAGTACCAATGATACCTATTTTGTGATCCCCTTTTTCAATGATTGTATAAGGATCTATAAAATCAGGAATATCAGTTGTTCCTTTATAGAAGACGTTTGCTCCTAAGAATGGAAAATTTGCTTCTCCATTTTCCTCGTTACCATCTTTATAATTGGCAACTGTTTCAAGACCCCAATCAAATTCATGATTTCCGATAGTAAATGCATCTAAATTACTTAGATTTAGTAATTCAATAGTTGATTCACCTGCATAATAATTACTTAAAGCTGAACCTTGTAACATATCTCCACCAACGATGAATAAGACATTTTCAGGATTCGCTTCTTTTTTTGTATTTATAAGATTTGCAATATAAGATATACCTAATTGATCATCATCTGGAGTTAATGCTCCGTGGAAATCATTCAGATAATATATTTCCAAATAATTCTCATAAGGTTCTTCTGTTTCAATTTCTGTTTTTTCTTTACATGATGCTAATGTAATACTTAATACTAAAATTAATAATAAACTTACTATTTTTTTCATATTATTCACCTCGAATTAACATTTAATTATACCATCAAATTACAGTTTGCCAAGAACAATCTACAGTTTTTCTATGACGATGACAAATGGGGAAGATTCACTATTAATAAAGTCATACTTTATAACTTTAAATTGATTCCTAGGTAGTAATTTAACCAGTTCTTCAACACCATTCGCTTCTTTTAATCCACCATCATGTCCAATGTAGTGAATCAATGTAATAATACCACCTTTACAAATCAAATCAATTGACTTCTTAACGGCAGTAATAGTACTATTTGATGCTGTTTTAAAAGATTTGTCTCCACCCGGTAAATATCCTAAATTAAACATGATAACTTTTACTTCTTCATGAATATATTTATCTATATTTGAATGGGAATCATGAATTAATTTAAAGTTTTCTATATTATTCTCTATTAGTAACTTCTCTGTGTTTTCAATTGCTTGATTTTGAACATCAAATGCATATACAAACTTTACTAATTTGGTTAAGAATAAAGTATCATTTCCATTCCCGCATGTCGCATCGATACAAACATCCTGTTTCCCAATAGTTTTCTCGATAATATCATGAACAAAAGGAATTACGTTTTTAAGCATAAAATCACCTCAATACATTATATCACATTAATATAATGTTCGTGAGCGAACTAGTTGAAATATTTTTCTTATAGGTGTACAATAATCTTGTAATTAACGAGAGGAGATTTTATTATGTTAGTAGAATTAAAAAGTAATGAAAAAGTTCAAGATTATTTAGAAGAAGGTAAAATTGCAATTGTAAAATTTGCAACAACTACATGTCCACCATGTAAAATGTTGAAACCTATATTTGAGAAAATGAGTACAAAAGATGATTTAGATAACGTTGTGTTTATTGCAGCTGATGCTAATGAACATCCACAAGCTAGAGAATATGGAGTAAGTAGCGTACCAACTTTAGTATTCTTTAATGGTGATAATGTATTAGGAAATAATGTTGGTTTTGTCCCTGAACAACAGCTTACAGACTTCTTGAAAAAACTAGAAAAAGAAGAACTTTCAAACTAAATATGATTAGGACTATATTGAATAGTCCTTTTTCTTTGAAATATGTTATAATTAGTTAGAAGTACAAGGAGGCAATTATGAATACAATAAACGTTGCAATATACTTAGATGTAGAAAACATAAAAGGGATGATTAGTTTAGAGGACTTACTTGATGATATTAGATTACAAGTAATGAGTGAATTTGATGGAGATAACGCCGTTTATGGTCTTAAAAAAGCCATTGGTGAATCTGGATCATTAAAAAGATATAGAAATCAATTAAGTGAGTTAAACTTTACAATTGAAGATGCACCACATATCACAGGAAAGAAAAACCGTGCTGATTTAATGATTAGTGTTGATGCATTAGAAAAATTACATGTTGGAAACCCATCATTTGATTTATTCGTGTTTTTAACAAGTGATAGTGATTATTCAATCGTAATGAATACACTTAGAAAATTTAATAAACAAGTTTGGTTAGTAGCTACACCGGAAGATTCTCAAAGAATCGTCTTTAAATCATCAACTGATAAAATTCTTATCATTGATGATTATCGTGTTATCGTAGAACCAAAAGTATCTAATGGTAGAAAAACTACAGCAAAAGCAAAAGTTATACAACCTAAGAAAACAGACTACGATATGCTCAAACCATATTTATCAAATGATTTTAATAAACGAGCTATCATGAATATGTTGAAAGTAATGCGTTCATATCAAGAAGAAAAAATATATACAACACTTGATACAAATAACGTATTTAGACAAGTTGATGATAATTTAAACTTATCACAAACTAAATTCAAGAAATTTAAAGCAGTATACAAAGTGTTTGAAGAAGCACATATTATCGAATTTCAAAAAGATAGTAATCATCAGTTTACAATAAACGATAAACAAAAAATTATATTATATCTAAGTAGTATACAAAAAAGTTAAAGGAGCTAGAATTAGCTCCTTTTTTTTTATAAACTATAGTACATTTCAAATTCAATAGGATGAGGCATTTTATTCACTAATAAGTATTCTTCCTTAATTCTTTTGATATGATTTTTTATGATATTCTCACTAAATACATCACCTTGTAGTAAAAACTTATAGTCTTGCTCTAACTCCTTAGCTGCTTCCATTAAAGTTGTTGGTAATGTTTTAACTTTCTTTTGATCTTCTTCACTTAAAGTATATAAGTTAAAGTCGTATGGACCACAGTTTAAAGTTGTTGGATCAATTTTATTTTTAATTCCATCAAATGCTGCCATCATAATCGCACTATATGCTAAATAAGGATTAGCAGTAGCATCAGGACTTCTTAATTCAAAACGTTTTTCATCTTCTTGTATGGTATAACCAGGTATTCTAATAACTGCACTTCTATTAGCAGTAGCGTAACCAATTGTAACAGGTGCTTCATATCCAGGAACTAATCTTTTGTAAGAGTTAGTAGAGGGATTTGTAATTGCTGTAATAGCTTTCGCATGTTTTAAAATTCCACCGATTGCAAAATGAGCAATTTCTGACAACCCTGAATACCCATCTTTATCATACATAATCCATTTATCTTTATCTTTTAGTTGGATATGAACATGCATTCCGTTTCCGCATTCATCAACAAAAGGCTTTGGCATAAATGTAACACTTTTACGCATACTAAATGCAGTTAAGTTCAATATGTTCTTAATCTTCATTGTACGGTCTGCCATTTCTTTTATACCTGCGAAATCAACTTCAATCTCAACTTGTCCAGGTCCCCCATTTTCACTATGATGATATTTAATAGGAATATTCGCTCGTTCACAAGCCAAACTAACAGAAGTTCTAAATTCATAACTAGCATCCCAAGGACTATCTACATGGTATCCACCATGATGAGGGACGGTATATCCAATATTTTTATAAGAATCATCACTACTATTCCAGTTAGCTTGAGCACTATCTAGCTTTACTTCCATATGTTGATTTGTGTTTACATATGATACATGATCTAATACAAAGAATTCAAATTCAGGTCCAAGTAAGCATTCATCAGCGATCTTGTTGTCTTTCATAAACTGTTCTGTTTTCTCAGCTATGTATCTTGGATCATCTTCAAATCTCATTATTTTATCACCATTGATTACATAAATATTTGCAATACAAACAATAGTCTTATGAACTTTGAACTCATCAAGATAACAACTAGATACATCAGGGATCATTACCATATCAGAATTTTCGACTGTCAAAAATCCATAACTGCTTCCGTCAAATCCAATTCCTTTTTCCATAATATTTTCATTTAATTTTTGGCTTGTGATAGATAATCGATGCCATCTACCTTTCATGTCAACTACTTTAAAATCAATCACTTCTACATTTTCATTTTTGACAAACTCAATCATCATTTGTATATCATTAAACATATAAATTACTCCTTTTTAAATTAGTTCTAAAAACGCTTTCACACAGACATTATAACATAATTCGTAATTTTGGAAACACTTTTTAATTTTTTTAATATTCTTGTTAAAAACTATTAAAAAGTAAAGTTATATGATAGAATTAAATGGTAAAAGAATATAAAAAGGAAGTGATGAATAGATGAGCGAAATTACAATCTCAAAAGCAAAAAGAGAAGAAGCAGACAAAGTCTTACATTTTATTAAGGAATTAGCAAGATACGAACGAATGAGAAAATATGTCAAAGCTACTGTTGCAGATATTGAAAAAAATATATTTGATGACAAAAGAGCGAATGTTATTTTTGTCAGAAGAGATGGAGAACCAATTGGATTTGCCATTTATTTCTATTCTTTTTCTACATTTGTAGCGAAACCTACTTTACATTTAGAAGACTTCTTTGTAAATGATAAAGATAGAGGACAAGGAATTGGTAAAAGAGTATTGAAATTCCTTGCACAAAAAGCATTAGATCGAGGATGTTCACGTTTTGAATGGACTTGTCTAGAGTGGAACAAACCATCTATGAAGTTTTATGAGAAACTAGGAGCCAAACCACTACGTGGATGGATACCTTTTAGAATGGATGGAAATGAATTAATTGCATTTGCAAAAGAGGAGTAATCCTCTTTTTTTTTTTACTTTTTTTTACAATTCATTTATGATAAACTAATATGTTCATCTGAATTAGTAAAAGAACGGAGAATCATTATGAAAAAGCATCTACTTATATTAGTTTTACTTATTACATTTCTCTTAACAGGATGTAATACTTCAACTTCGGATACAGACATAATTCAATTACCAAATTTAAGAGGGTATACAAAAGACGAAATTGAAAATGAATTGGATGCCTTGAGTATAGAATACACTTTTACACTTTTTGAAATTGATGTAGATGTTGACGGATATTTTGTTACATATCAAGATTATGACGTAAATGATGATTTTAATGTGACTGAAACTTTGATTGTTCAAATATATCATTTTACACCAGAAATAATTAATGAGGAAGATTACTTTTCACTTTCTGAATTAGATTATGATGGTCCGTTTCTAGATAATAACTTCAGTTCTGTAAATTACTTAAATCCACGTGGTGGATATTTTGAAGTAACGCTTAACTACTGTACTGATGGAGATACTGCAGTATTTGATTATCCTACGGATGTATACAATGCAATTGAGAGTTCAGCTAAAAGTACAAGATTTCTGAATATGGATACAGAAGAGACATTTTCAGGAGGAGAAGAAGAATGGGGTAAACCAGCTAGTCTATATACATGCAGTTTGCTCAAAGATGCTGAATCTATTATAATTCAAACAGATCCTGGAGATAGCCTACTAGGTACTTATGGAAGGTTATTAGGATGGATTTGGGTTCAACTTCCAACTGAAGAGGAATACTTCTTGTTGAATTACCTTGTTGTACAGCAAGGATTGGCACAAGTGAAGTACGAATTTGGAGCTGGTGAAACTATTAGTTATGGGGATTACACGTATAATGAATGGATGCATATTGCGCAAGACTATGCGATAGAGAATGATTTAGGACAATGGAGTAATTTACTAGATTACTATTGGGATTACGATAATGATAAACCAAATTATAATCGTAGATAGAAAATAAAAACTACTAGAGTGTAAAGTAGTTTTTTTGCACACTATATCACTATATATTTTTTGGTCAGTTTATGGTATAATAGACAGACAATAGGTGGTTTTTGAACTATAAATGTAAGCGGTTACGATTTACGAAGTGTATATCGTGTCTTTAAATACATAAATGTATTATATAGGAAAAATATTAAATTTAGGAGTTGATGACTATAATATATGGCATAATTTTGGCTGGAGGAAAATCCAATAGAATGAAACAAAACAAAATGCTTTTACAATATGATGGTCAACCGATCATATATCATACAGTAAAAAGTATGAAGTCGGTATGCGATAAAATAGTCATAATCACTGGGCATTACGAGGTGGATTATCTAAAACTTTTACCAGATTTCACCGGAGTTACTATTGTTCGCAATAATGATTACGAAAAAGGAATGTTTTCTTCGGTACAAAAAGGTGTTGAAGGAATTGATAGTAGTTGTTTTATCATACCTGGGGATTATCCATTAATTAGTGAGGATACATATAAAGAAGCATTAAAGGAACAAGGTGAAATAAGAGTACCAACATATAACGGGAGAAAAGGGCATCCAATCTTTTTAGAAAAAGAGATTGTAAAACAATTACAGTTAGAAGATAAAGATTCAAACTTAAAAGCTTTTAGAAATAAGTATCAAGTAACGTACTTTGATATAAATAACGAAGGTATTCTTCTTGATATAGATAATATAAATGATTATCAACAACTGATTACTAGAGAAAGGATTGATTTTGTTGAAGATTAAAGATTATTACAAAGCACAGAGTTTAGAAGATGCATATAAAGTGTTACAAGAGGATGATTTAAATATCATTATTGCTGGAGGAGCTTGGTTAAAGCAAAATAACAAACAAGTAAACAAAGCAATAGATATCACTTTGATTGGTTTAAATGAGATTATCGCTACAGATACTGCAATTGAAATAGGAGCGATGGCATCACTTAGACAAATCCAAATAAGTGATTTAGTAAAACAACAATGTAATGGAATATTAAGTGAAGCAATCAACCATATTATGGGTGTTGGAATTAGAAATATTGCTACTTTAGGTGGTAGTGTTATGGGCAAATACGCCTTTTCTGATTTATTTACACCGCTTTTGGTTATGGATGCTTCGCTTGTTTTTTATAAAAAGGGTGAAATGTCCGTAACAGAATTTTTAAATACAAAGAAAATGGAAAAAGACATTTTAATAAAAATTGTTCTTCCAAAAAATAATGGAATTGGATATTTCCACAAAGTACAGAAAACAAGATTGGACTTTGCAGTTGTGAATGTAGCAATCTCGAAAAATGAATTATTTGATATCGCAATTGGTGCTAGACCTAGCATTGCAAAAAGACCAATCAAAGCAATTGAATTCCTTAATAAACAAACAAAAATTACAGAAGCAATCATCAAAGAAACTTCTAAAATCGCGATAGAAGAATTAAAGTTCAGTACAAACTCCAAAAGTAGTTCTGAATATAGAATGCTAGTCGCAGCAACTTATCTAAAACGAGGATTAAAAGAGGTGATGTCTAATGAAAGTTAAATTATTAGTAAATGATTTAGAACAAGTCTTTGATGTAAAACCTGATGAATACTTATTAGATACCCTAAGAAAAAATCACTACATGAGTGTCAAACGTGGTTGTGACAATTCAAGTTGTGGTGTCTGTACTGTATTAGTAGATGGAGAACCAACTCCGTCTTGTACTCTACTCACAGTAAAAGCAGAAAATAAACATGTTACTACAGTTGAAGGAATCCCTGGTGAAATTGAAAGACT
>Ga0307989_1001647_pt1 | contig 11618 bp, 12 predicted proteins | sample EllFjometagen185_FD_203164 | JGI IMG/M metagenome (GOLD analysis project Ga0307989, IMG submission 203164) | Marine microbial communities from Ellis Fjord, Antarctic Ocean - #185 | ecosystem: Environmental > Aquatic > Marine > Unclassified | place: Southern Ocean | collected 2014-10-08 | reverse complement strand
ACAGGCTTAGAGTTTTGCTTTACATTCCTGTTTTTTGAAACAGAACTAGTACGAGGAGTACGTTTTACTTTATCGTAATTTTTAAAAGTACTCTTTTTTTGAACGGTTTTTTTTCTGCTGTCATCGCTTTTTTTAACACTCGAATCCGTTGTTCTTTTTCCAGTTGACCGACGTTGAGCAGTTGCCGAAGATATTGAGATTGTAGTAACTGCAGCCAGAGTAATCATCGTAGCAAGCAGTCTGATATTTGTTGTTTTCATGACTTCTTGTTTTATAGATTAAACAATTTATTTGCTTAGCTCTTTTTGGCGCCTATTAAAATTACTAGTAATACTGTTCATTAAACAAAGGCTGTGCCAAATAATAGGGACAACCATAACTGAAGAACTAAAACATTGCAAACTAAAAGATTAGGCCCTGCTTTTTTTTTAGGCTATTTCTCTCTATTTTTGCAGCGCTTAAAATTTTTGAATGGCAAGAGTACTCGCAATAGATTATGGAAGGAAAAGAGTTGGGTTGGCTGTAACTGACCCGGGGCAAATTATTGCCAACCGATTAACAACAGTTCCAGCTCACACTATTTGGGATTTTTTGAATGAATATTTTCAAAAAGAACCGGTTGAATTGGTAGTTGTTGGATATCCAAAACAAATGAACAACGAAGCCTCAGAATCTGTTAGGTATATTAATCCATTTCTAAAGAAATTTCAGAAAACATATCCCAATATGAATCTTGAAATTTTGGACGAACGATTTACTTCGAAAATAGCTTTTCAAACAATGATTGATGGTGGAGTAAAAAAGCAAAAAAGAAGAGATAAAGCAATGATTGATGGAATTAGTGCAACCATTATTTTGCAAAGTTATTTGGAACAAAAGAGAAATTTAAAATAATAGAATGAAGTACCCTGTTACGGTATATGGCGATACGCTTTTACGTAAAAAAGCAAAAAAAATAGAAAAAAACGATCCTCAAATAAAGGAGATTATTGAGAATATGTGGGAAACCATGTATTATTCAGATGGTGTTGGATTGGCAGCTCCACAGGTTGGTCTATCAATACGCCTATTTTTAATCGATGCGCAATCGGGTGCAGAAGAAGAACCAGAATTAGCAGATTTTAAAAAGGTATTTATCAATCCTAAAATTATTGAAACCGCCGGAGATGAGTGGATAATGAATGAAGGATGTTTGAGTTTACCTGAAATACGTGAAGATGTATCGCGGCCTGATGAAGTTAGACTTAAGTACTTAGACGAAAATTTTATTGAACACGACGAAAATTTTAAAGGCTTTTCAGGAAGAGTTATTCAGCACGAATACGACCATTTGGAAGGAATTCTTTTTATCGATCATTTATCCCCTCTCAGAAAACGTTTGCTAAAAAGTAAATTAAGTGCTATTGCAACCGGAAAAGTAAGACCGCATTACAGAATAAAAATTCCTGCCAAATAGTGTAACTCTTTTTCCACTTTTATCGTTTCAGCTCAAATACCTCAAGCGATAATTTTGTATAATACATTTCAAAAAATTCCCTTTCTTAGGTCGACAATTTCGTTGGTAACCGGTGTTCTTATTGGTTCACAAACAAATATTTCGCCCACTATATTAATTCTAATTTCGTTTGTATTATTTGTGGCTTTGTTTTTTCTAAACCAATTCTACAAATTTTATTTTGAAAAATGGTTCGGACTTTTCATCCAAATTCTTTTTATCTCAATTGGAATTCTTGTATTTGAACTTAACAATATTAAACCTGCTTTTTTCGAAAAAGGAATGTTTGTTGCTACGGTAATAGAAAAACCGCAGGAAAAGCAAAATTCATACAAATCCATTTTAAAAGTTTCGGGGTTTAAACACAAAAACATACTTTCTAAAACCAACGAAAAAGTTTTGGTTTATTTTGAGAAAGAAGAAAATGCAAGAGAATTAAATCCCGGCGACCAAATAATATTTTCAAACTCGCCCCAAGCCATAAAAAATTATGGAAACCCATTTGAGTTTGATTATAAAAAATATCTCGCTAACAAAAAAATTTATCGTCAGGTGTATCTAAACTCTGTAAATTGGGAAAGAGTAGATTTGAAACCAAATTTTTCAATAACAATTTATGCCGAAAAAATCAGAGAAAAACTTTTAACGGTTTATAGAAATCAAGCACTTGGTAAAAACGAACTGGAAATTTTATCGGCTCTAACACTGGGTTACAAACGCGAACTCGACCCCGAAACAAAACGTGTATTTTCGGCTTCGGGTGCCATGCATGTTTTAGCTGTGTCTGGCTTGCATGTTGGAATTGTATTTTGGATAATTACTCTACTTTTTGGTTTTCTTCGTAAACGAAATTTCGGAAGAATATTTTTTGTAAGCATTTCAATATTAGCACTTTGGAGTTATGCATTTCTTACCGGTCTCTCGCCTTCTGTCATGCGTGCAGCAACCATGTTTACTATTTTTGTTGTTGGCGACAATTTAAAACGCAAAGCAAATACCTACAATTCACTTGCTGCTTCGGCAATGTGTCTGCTTTTGATAAACCCAAACAATTTGTTTGAAGTAGGTTTTCAACTTTCCTATTCTGCAGTTTTCGGAATCGTATTTCTTCAACCCAAACTTTCGAAAGTTATTACAGTAAAAAATAAATTTCTAATGTTTTTTTGGTCGCTTTTAACAGTTTCCATTTCCGCACAAATTGCAACATTCCCACTTACAGCATTTTATTTCAACCAATTTCCAAGCTATTTTTGGATTACTAATTTATTTGTAATTCCGGCAGTTATGATTCTCATACCACTTGGACTAGCTTTATTACTTTTTTCAAATATCACGATTATCTCAACTATTCTTTCGTGGGGCATAAAATCTATTATTAAGTCAGGTTTTATAATATTAACAGAAATAGAGCAACTACCATATTCTGTTCACGAAATCTCCATCCAAGCTGTTGAATTATTGTTTCTAATCGGAATTTTATTATCGCTTTATTTATTGATTCATAAATTTAATCCACAACATTTAAAAGCCATATTAACTTTTGCTCTACTTTTTTTGACAACTGCACTTCTAATAAATTTCAAACAAACAAGAAGCCACGAAATAATTGTATATAATTCAACACAAAATACCGCAATTCAATTAATTAGTGGTCGAAAAAACTACGTTATTTCTCAGTATCCGGTAGAATCGGATAAAAATACAATTAACTTAATAAACAAAACTACCCTAAAATTAAAATTGAATTCTGCCCATTTTTTATCGAATGGAGAAACTTACATCGACGACTATCTTTTCATAAAAAATGGAATAATCTTATTTGAAGGGAAAAGATTCACTTTTCAAAATAGCTCTTTAAAATTGCCTAAAACAATTTCACTTAATTTAATAATCAACCCAAAAAAGTTCGACGGTTTAGAAAAAATCATATCAAAAAACACAACAATCGTAACGAATAAAAAATTTGTTCGAATAGAAAATTCACTTCTTAATTATGTACATCAAACATCAAAACACGGAGCTTACAGAGAAAAGTGGTGATATTATATATTAATTCAATATTTATTCCGAATAGATAATTGCACCTTTTCAAGGATTTTTAGAAGTTAATACCTTATTTTGTCGGGTAATTTTAAGAGAAGTTAAACATGAAAGTTGTAATTGCAGGTGCCGGCGAGGTTGGCAGACATTTAGCCCAAATGTTAAGCAACGAAAATCACGACATCGTATTACTCGACGACTCCCACGAGAAGCTATCAAAAATTGGTAACGATTTGGATTTGCTAACAATAACCGGTTCTGCACATTCATTCGACGATTTAAAACAAACCGGACTTGCCAAAGCCGACCTTTTTATTGCGGTTACTCCTTTCGAAGAAAGAAATGTTTTCGCATGTACAATGGCGTCTTATTTAGGGGTAGGCAGAACAATTGCGCGCATAAACAATTCTGAATATCTGAGAGAAAATTATAGAGCAAAACTTAATAATCTTGGTATTAACGAGCTTATTTATCCTGAAAGTCTGGCTGCAAAAGAGATTGTTGCCTCGGTAAAACAAACCGGAACCAGACAACTAATTGAATTTTCAAATGGCAAACTTTTGCTTTTAGGAATTAAAGTACGCGATAATGCACCCATTCTTAATAAAACATTTGAAGCTCTTTCTCAGGAAAACGAACATATTTTGGTTGTAGCCATTAACCGCGATAATGTTACCATTATCCCAAAAGGTAAAGATTTTATTCAATCGGGCGATATAGTATTTTTTATTACAACACGCGCCCAGCAACAACATGTTTTCGACCTCACCGGGAAAAAACTTTTTAGTGTAAAAAATATTATGTTTTTAGGAGGCAGTCGTGTTGCGCAAAAAGCGATTGAAAAATTGGGTGACCATTACCGAATTAAGGTGATAGAAAATGACATTGAAAGATGTAAAAAAATTGCCGATAAATTTGGAAATGCCTTGGTTATTCATGGCGATGGACGTAGTCTTGATTTATTAAAAGAAGAAGGAATTGATAAAATGGATGCTTTTGTTGCAACAACGGGAAATTCAGAAACAAACATTTTAGGCTGCCATCTTGCAAAAAAATTAGGTGTTCGAAGAACGGTGGCCGAGATTGAAAACTTGGCGTACATGGGATTGGCTGAACAAATGGATATCGGTACAATTGTAAATAAAAAATTAATTGCCGCAAGTTATATATATAGATTTACATTAAATGCTGCCATTTCGAAAGTAAAATGCCTAACCGCTTCCGATGCCGAAGTTTTCGAGTTTATTGCTAAATCATCTGCTAAAATAACACAAAAACCCATTAAGGAATTAGATTTTCCGTGTGAAGCAAAAATTGGTGGGATCATTCGCGGAAATAACGTTTACATTGCTAATGGTGATACACAAATTCAAGAAGGCGACAAAGTTGTAGTATTTACCCTACCATCGGGAATCGTAAAATTAGAGAAATTTTTTAAGTAAATTTACCCCAATTATTCCTTATAAATGAATATTAAAATAATTATCAGGGTACTTGGGTTTCTCATTTTTGTTGAAGGAGTTGCAATGTTGCTTGCCCTTGCTGTTTCATTAATTTATGGAGAACAAGATACTTTGTCTTTTGTAATTTCATCGGGAATTTGTTTGATAACTGGTGGATTAATTGCATGGATTACAAATGGAGCCAGGAAAGATATAAGCAAACGTGAAGGTTATATAATTGTAGCATTAGTGTGGATAATTTTTTCATTTTTTGGAAGCCTTCCTTACATTCTTAGCCATTCAATCCCCAATTTTACAAATGCTTTTTTCGAAACTATTTCAGGTTTTACCACAACGGGGTCTTCTATTTTGGTCGACATTGAAGCTTTGCCACACGGAATATTATTTTGGAGAAGCATAACGCAATGGTTAGGAGGAATGGGGATTATTGTGTTGTCGCTGGCTATTTTACCGGTATTTGGAATTGGAGGGATGCAGCTATTTGTTGCCGAAGTTCCGGGCCCGGCACCCGATAAAATAAGTCCGAGAATTAAACAAACAGCTAAAACACTTTGGGTAATCTATTTGGGTTTTACCTTGACAGAAACTTTGCTTCTTTGGATTGGTGGAATGAGTTTTTACGACGCAATTTGCCACTCGTTTACAACTATGGCAACAGGTGGATTTTCAACCAAACAAGCAAGTATCGCACACTGGCCGGCACCATTTATTCAATATACAATTATTGCATTTATGTTTCTTGCCGGAACAAATTTCACTCTATCGTATTTGGCTATAAAAGGTCAATTTAAATCGGTATTTAAAAATGAAGAATTTAAATATTATGGATTCTTTATCATCGGATTTACGATTCTTATTTTTGTTGGACTTTTATTAACGACACAGCTTGGTGTTGAAAATGCATTTCGCGATTCTTTATTTCAGGTGGTTTCAATTATTACAACAACCGGATATGTAACAAGCGACTATCTACTTTGGGCACCGTTTTTAACCATGTTAATTTTTGCACTATTCTTTTTTGGTGGCTCAGCAGGATCAACAGGGGGCAGCATTAAAATTATGCGAATTGTGCTTTTATTAAAAAATAGTTATTACGAATTAGGCAGGATGATTCATCCCAAAGCAGTTATTCCCGTAAAGTTTAATAAACGTTCAGTTGATTCTAAAATAATTACCAACGTATTGGCTTTTTTTATGCTGTACTTTTTAATTTTTGGAATTAGTACAATACTTTTTACTTTAATCGAACCCGACATGGAATCGGCGATGGGTGCAGTTGCAACCAGTCTAGGAAATATAGGTCCTGGGTTAGGAAATTTTGGCCCGACTGAAAATTTTCTTCATATTAGCCCAATTGGAAAATGGTTTTTATCGTTTTTAATGTTACTTGGCCGATTGGAACTATTCACTATTCTGGTTCTGTTTTCACCTGCTTTTTGGAAACAATAGCGCACCTATTATTCGGTCAGAAAGTAGTTTAAAAATTTAACTCTCCTTTTCCTTTACGAATAATTTCAATTTCATCGAGTGTGCAATCTACTACTGTAGATGGTGTCATTTCACCATAACCTCCATCAATTATTACATCGGCCAAATCCTGATATTTCTCAAAAATTAACTCCGGATCGGTGGTGTATTCCAAAACTTCGTCCTCGTCGTGAATAGAAGTTGAAACAATTGGATTGCCCAATTCAGATACAACTTCGCGAATAATATTATTGTCGGGAATTCGAATACCAACCGTTTTCTTTTTCCCTTTAAAATATTTTGGAACATTATTGTTGGCCTCTAAAATAAATGTAAATGGCCCGGGTAGGTTTTTTTTAATCAGCTTAAAAATATTATTTTGAATAGGCCTGGTATATTCCGACAAATGACTAAAATCGCTGCAAACAAACGAGAAATTATTTTTTTCAATTTTTACACCCTTCCATCGAGCCACTTTCTCAACCGCTTTTTGATTGGTAATATCGCACCCTAAACTATAAACCGTATCAGTCGGATAAATTATCAATCCTCCATTTCGTAAAACTTCTACAATTTTGCGAATTTCACGAGGATTCGGATTTTCGTTAAACAACCTAACAAACATATTATTTCTTATTTTTGCGGCGTAAAAATAGTTTTTTATTTCCAACAAAAAACCAAATTTAGCATGAAGCTCCAAATTATTGATACATTGGATGGTTCTCAAACATTATATATTCCTGAAATGGATGAACAATACCATTCAATAAACGGGGCAATTACCGAAGCGAATTACGTTTATATTGAAAATGGATTCTTGTACAACAAAACTAAAAACCCTACCATTCTGGAAGTTGGTTTTGGAACCGGATTAAATTGCCTTTTAACAGCAATTCAAGCACAAAAAAATAAAAGAAAAACTATCTATTATTCAATAGAAAAATATCCTCTCCTAAAAGAAATTATTGTGCAATTAAAATACGGCAAGCAAATTTCCAATGAAGCACAAACTCTTTTTGAAAAAATTCATGACTGCGAGTGGAACAAGCCAGTTCAAATATCACCATATTTTAATTTAGTAAAATTACAAACCGACCTTATTGAAAATGATTTAAGCGACATTGAAAAATGTGATGTAATTTACTTCGATGCTTTTGGACCAGAAAAGCAACCCGAAATATGGCAAGCTGAAATCTTTAGGAAAATATATTCAGTTACAGCATCAAATGGAGTATTTGTTACCTACAGTGCAAAAGGCGTGGTACGCAGGGAGTTAATCGCTTCAGGATTTAATATGGAGCGGCTTCCCGGACCTCCCGGAAAAATTCATATGCTGCGCGGAATAAAAAGTGTTTCAGCTATTTAAATGCAAAAAAAATAACTTATCTTCGCCAACTTTAATTTATCTGAACAAAATATGACAGAAAAAAAATTAAGCGATGAAATGGAAAAATTCAGTTATGCTTTGGGAATGAGCATTGCAGGAAATCTAATTCAATCGGGAGTAAAAAAGGTAAATCCGGAAATTTTCTTAGAAGCATTTAAAGATACTTTCGAAGGCGAAACGCCTAAAATTATGCCCGACGAAGCAAATAAAATTCTGGAGGAATTTATTGGGAAAGCAAATGCTGAGCAAGGTTCCGGCAATTTGGAAGAAGGATTAAAGTTTTTAGCTGAAAACGTTAAAAAAGAAGGGGTAATTGAATTGCCAAGCGGATTGCAATATAAAATATTAAAAGAGGGTGTAGGAGAAATACCAACCGCTACTCAACAAGTTAAATGCCATTACCACGGCACTTTAATAAACGATTCTGTTTTCGACAGTTCTGTTGATCGTGGTGAACCAGCTATATTTCCTGTAAATGGAGTAATACAAGGTTGGGTAGAAGCACTTCAATTAATGTCAACCGGTTCGAAATGGAGGCTTTTTGTTCCCTCGGAACTGGCTTACGGACAACAAGGGGCAGGTGGTACAATTGGACCAAATACAGCCCTAATCTTCGATGTAGAATTATTAGAAATTATTTAAATATAAAACAATGAAAAATAGTATTATTTATCTTTTGGTGGTTGGATTATTAATCGCCGGAACTTCTTGCCAGCAAGGTGGCTCAAAAAGTGTAAAATTGGAAACTACTGTTGACTCAGTAAGTTATGCCATTGGTGTTTTGGTTGGTTCTAATAACCTAAAACAATTATCGAGTGCTCCGGGTGGAGAGGAACTAAACAAAACCGTAATGTCTTCTGCTTTTAATGCCGCTTCAATGGAAGAAGAATTATTAATTACAGAAGAAGATGCCAACGCTTTAGTTCAATCATTTTTTCAGAATGCTGGAGAAAGACAAGGTCAGGATAACCTGGAAGCTGGCAACGCATTTCTTGAGGCAAACAAAGCTCGCGAAGGTATAACAACAACCGAAAGCGGATTACAATACGAAGTATTAACAGAAGGAACAGGAGCACAACCAGTTGCTACAGACCAGGTACGAGTTCATTATCATGGAACTTTAATCGATGGAACAGTTTTCGACAGTTCTGTTGACCGGGGTGAGCCTGCAACATTTGGTGTTGGGCAAGTTATTCCGGGTTGGACAGAAGCCTTACAATTAATGCCAGTTGGTTCGAAATGGAAAGTTTATCTTCCATCGAACATCGCTTACGGCGAACGTGGTGCAGGTGGTGATATTGGCCCGAATGCAGCACTTATTTTCGAAGTAGAATTACTTGAAATTATTGCTCAATAATTTTATTCAATTGTAAACTAAAAGACCGCTCTGTGAATTCAGAGCGGTCTTTTTTGTTTAGACTTATCCTTACACCGGAAACAATTTCAAGACACCGTTTATTTTTATCCACTGGGTGAATGATAAAAGTAAAATATTCAAAGGATAAATATCAAGTTCAACCGGCGAAGATAGCTGATGTATTTTATTCTGGTGTGTCATTTTTGGCGTTGCGCCCTTCGCGTTGAGCCAGGGTGTTGTTGAATTTTTCAACACGTTTGTTTAGCTCTTTTACGAACTGAGCATAAGTTTCAGGGCCGTTTACTATTCCCAGCGCATCAATGCGGTCGGTAATGGTGCGGTAAACTGCTTCAACCTCTTTGCGCACCTCTTTCATTTTCAGCTGGGTTTTACCTGCTTCGCTGGTATAGCGTTCGTCCATTAGTGCCTCGAAACTGTTGTTATTGGCTTGCAGTTCGGCAATCCATTCCTCCAGGCCAAGAGTTGCCACATCGGCTGCATAGTCGGTGTTCAGGTCGTTCACAAGGGCATTAATTGCAGCCGTTTGCTCGTCGTAGGGTTTGGTGTTAATGTTGCCAAAGTGGTCGATTGCTATAAATACACGTCCGGCAGCTTCCTGTTTCGCGGGCAAAAAATGTTTGCATGCCCCTTTTACGGTATCGCAAAGGCCACGGTAGGTATTGTCGCGCTGGTGGTCGGCAAGGGCAATGTCGCTGGTAACATCACTTTTCCGGATTACGTTCAAGGCCTCGGCTTCGTTGGCATAAAGTGGCAGATAAGCTGCATAAGCCGCTTCAATGTCGAGGGTAGCGGGTGTAAAACGATCTACCAAATCTTTAAATTCGGTTTGAAACTGAAAATGTTCTTCGTTGCGAAGTTTCTCTGATTTTACATTCAAAATCTTCATAATTGCATTTGTTTTTGGTTAATACTTATTTTATAATAATCGCCTTGAAATTTGTGTTTTGAGGCTTTTTAAATCCATCGGTTGTTACCGAAAATAGGCCAATGCCTTGTTCTTTTGTTCGGCACTTGCCGAAACCTTGCCAGACCCCTGGTTTGCCTTTTCGGCACTTGCCGAAAGCTTGCCCAAGACCTCGTTGAGACTTTCGCCATTGGCGAAACTTTGCACTAGCCCTTGAGCTGGTTTTCGGCAATTATTTTGAAGGAGATTCACCCGGTGACTGCGAGTCACCGGGTGAATAAACCAATTATTGCTTCACTACCAACTTACCCGTCAAAATCTCATCTCTATAATTAACACGTACTACATAAATACCCTCTTTCCAGCCATGGGTTTGTATTATTGTGTTTTTGCCTTTAAGATTAGTCTTTTTCTCTTTTAAAGTTTGGCTTGGACTGTAAACTTCCAATTCCCATTCAGCGGTTTCATCGAAAGTTGTTTCTGCCGACGAAGTTTCAATTGTCAGGGTTGTTTCTCCTCTTGTTGGGTTTGGGGTTATTACCATGTAATATCTACCACAATCACCTTCTTCAAATTCCATAAATTTGAGCGTATAATAACCGCAATCAGTTGTTACATACACCTCACCTTCTTCTTCATCAGGTGAGCTGTTTATTTCTATTTCAATGTAATCATCCCCTTCATCCAGCACATCATAATCAAAATTAAAGTCAAATTCAACATCGCTTATACCTTGATCATCAAATAAAAAAATGGGTAAAGGCATATCCAGTATTGCTCCCCTTCACAAACTTCAAATGGTCCATCCGGACTTCCTTCTACCGGATCGCCATATAATTCTTCAACATATACTGTAAAATCACTGGCATCTGGAGCTCCGGCCCAAAAATCAATCTTTTCAGATGTGACGGTTGTCTCTGAGTAGGTACTGGAAATATCAGCTTGAATAAAACCCTGACCATCACTAGTTTTAGTGGCTGAAACTGAGTTCCCCGAACCACTTATTGATACGTTTGAACTGCTCCAGTTATAAGCTGCACCCGTTATATTTACAGTTGAATAGGTTTCTGACGTACAGATAATATCATCTCCACTTAATGGAACAGAGTAATACGTAATGGATGCAGCACTGTCAAATGGACAGTCTAGTAAGGCATGTTCGTACAATCCCCATTCTGCCCATTTTGATCTTACCCTACCATACGCGTTTATCGGGATTGCTGAATGATCGGCAACAGAACCATAGTATATTTTTTTATAACCTCCTGCATACGTAGATGAAGTGACAGGGCAAACTCACACTTTCATTCCAAGAATTTTAATTAGATAGTTTTGGTCGTAGGCAGCTTTTAACCTTTTCCCTTTGATCCCTTGTTTTTCCGATGTGTCATTTTTTAGCAAATTTAATGCTATTTTACTGAGTATTGAAAAATTTTGGGAGGCATTTCCGGCTCTCTTTCTGGAAGCATCCTCGGAGAAAGCGA
>Ga0307989_1001646_pt1 | contig 11619 bp, 5 predicted proteins | sample EllFjometagen185_FD_203164 | JGI IMG/M metagenome (GOLD analysis project Ga0307989, IMG submission 203164) | Marine microbial communities from Ellis Fjord, Antarctic Ocean - #185 | ecosystem: Environmental > Aquatic > Marine > Unclassified | place: Southern Ocean | collected 2014-10-08 | reverse complement strand
ATTGCATCGGTATCTTGTTGTGAAATCATATCTTATGTATAACACATAAGAAAATAATTACAACCATAAACCGATGAGTTATTTATTTACACTTCCTAAATCCGGAACTCGACCCAATGTTATTAGGCACCGGTTGGACAATGTCGGATCTGGATAAACCTCAAATTTTATTAGAGAGTGCCTATGGAGATAGTCACCCCGGCAGTAAACATCTAAATCAATTAGTAGAAGAAGCCAAAATCGGTGTCTACAAAGCCGGTGGAAAACCTGCCTCCTATACGGTTACTGACATTTGCGATGGTGTGGCCAGTGGTCATGGTGGTATTAACTACTCTCTGGTCTCCAGAGACATCATGGCAGCCATGATCGAAATCCATGCCAGTTCACTCCCCTTTGATGGCATGCTTACATTTTCTTCCTGTGATAAGTCTTTGCCAGCTCATTTGATGGCTATTGCTAAACAAAATATCCCTGCCATTCATTTTTGTGGTGGATCAATGATGCCGGGCCCGGATTTCATAACAGCGGTGAAATGTTATGAAACCAGAGAACAAATTAAAAGCGGTCAAATGACCACCAAAGAAGAGAATTTTTATAAGATCAATGCCTGTTCTTCTTATGGTGCCTGTCAATATATGGGAACCGCCAGTACTATGCAAATAATGGCCGAAGCCTTAGGATTAAGTTTACCGGGAAACGCCTTAATGCCAGCCTGGTCTAACTTAATCAGGCATTATGCAGATTCAGCCGGTGCTCAATTAATGAATTTATTAAAAAAAGGTATCACACCCAAAGATATTCTAAGCAAAAAATCCTTTGAAAATGCCATCATGTTGCACTCTGCCGTAATGGGGTCAACCAACGCTTTGCTTCATCTTCCGGCCATCGCGAATCTGGCCGGAATCACGATCACCCCCGATGATTTTGATCGAATCCATCGCAAAATTCCCGTATTGGTTAGTCTTCAATTAAGTGGAAAATGGCCAACCCAGATTCTCTGGTTAGCCGGTGGGGTGCCAAAAATTATGGAAAAACTAAAGGACTATTTGCACCTGGATGTTTTGACCGTAACTGGCCGCACCTTGGGTGAAAACCTCGAACTATTGAAAAACAGTGGTGAAATGGATCGTAATATAGATTATTTAAAAAATTATGGTCTGCATCCGGATGAAGTGATTCAGTCTCTTGATAACCCTTATAATCCAGATGGTGGTCTTGCCATCTTAAAAGGTAATTTAGCACCCAATGGGGCCGTGGTAAAACATGCGGCTATGGATCCTCGGATGCACAAACACAGTGGTCCCGCCAGACCATTTAATTCAGAAAAAGAGGCCATTAAAGCCATTGCAGAAAATAAAATTATACCGGGTGATGTCATTGTCATCCGTTATGAAGGTCCAAAAGCCTCAGGCATGCCAGAGATGTTCAAAACCACTGAGATATTAATCAACCACCCAAAATTAAGCTCAACCGTGTCATTGGTAACCGATGGCCGTTTCTCCGGTGCCACCCGGGGCCCTGCAGTGGGGCATGTTTCTCCAGAGGCTGCCGTTGGTGGTCCCATTAGTTTGATTGAAGATCAGGATTTAATTGAGATTGATATTGCTCACCGTCGTCTTCGAATCATAGGAACCAAGGCAGGAAAAAAGACTGAAAATGAAATAGAATCCATCTTGAAAGTTCGAAGAAAATCGTTAAAAAGTTTTAAAAATAAACGTTCAGGAGTGATCAGCTTGTTCTCAAAGATGGTAGGTGATACTTCAAAGGGTGCTTCAATGCTTTAATGCCTTTAGTTTTAATACTCCGTGAAAAAGGCCTTGAGTTAAGTCTCAGGAAACCTGAAAAATATTCAAAAAAAGTTGATCAAAAGAGAGACAATGTCACTAAAAGGAAAATACCTGGAGTTGTATCATCAATTAAGTCAAATCATTCCGAAAAGTAGACTCATCACTAAAGAAATTAGTCGGGTTGGGCTGGGTACTGATGCGGGTTTATTTCGATTAACGCCAGAATTGATTGTTAAAGTCCATGATGAAGCAGAAGTGCAATATCTCCTGGGTTTATGCAATGAGCTAAATATTCCCCTCACATTTAGAGGCAGTGGTACAAGCGTTTCAGGTCAGGCGATATCTGATTCGGTATTAGTCATGTTGGGTAACTATTAGCATCGTTGTGATGTTTCTGAAAATGGTGATCGCATTGATTTAGGTATCGGCGTCATCGGAGGCAAAGCCAACAGCGCCCTGAAACCTTTTAGTAAAAAAATCGGTCCGGATCCCGCTTCTATACAATCTGCGAGTATCGGGGGCATTGTGGCCAACAACTCTTCGGGAATGACCTGTGGCGTTGCCAGGAATACACAGCAAACACTTCTGGGCATGCGACTCATTTTAGCAGATGGAACGGTACTGGATACCAGGGAGCACCTGAGCCGTAAGCAGTTCAGGGAGTCCCATCCGGAATTCATAAAAAAACTACAAGCATTATCAGAAACGATCGATGTGACTCCTGGATTAAAGGAAAAAATTCAACAAAAATATAAAATCAAAAATACAACAGGCTATAGTATCAATGCACTCACTGACTATAGTGATCCCCTTGAAATGATTGAGCACCTGATGGTAGGCTCAGAAGGAACCTTAGGTTTTGTTTCAGAAGTGGCCTTTGCCACTGTGAATGATCTACCTGTTAAAGCGTCATCATTGATTCCCTTTGCTTCAATGACGATAGCTGGTAAGGCTTTACAAATCCTTAAGAAAAACCGGGTAGCAGCGGCAGAATTAATGGATCGGAGAACCATAACCACCCTGGAAGCGCTTTCCAACATTCCAGAATACTTTAAAGCGCTAGAAAAAGATGCTGTTGTTTTACTAGTTGAAATTGAAGCCTTGTCGACACAAGAACTGAAAGATTTAGTTCAAAAGATCACGGATGCACTCTCTTCAATCCCAACTATCATCCCAATAACTTTTTCTTTTGATGAAGCTGCCTGTCAGGAATTATGGAAAATTCGGGCAGGTTTTGATCCGATTATCAGCGCTAAAAGTCCTCCAGGCAGTATCATTATAGGGGAAGACATTGCACTGCCAATAGAATCTTTAGCAGATGCCATCCAAGATTTCCATAAACTGTTTGATAAATACGAATATACAGAAGCCGCAATATTTGGTCATGCGCTAGCAGGAAACTTACATTTTGTCATTTTACAGGATTTTAATCTAGAAATTGAAGTTCAACGGTACAAAAATTTTGTGGCAGATCTAGTAGAAATCGTGGTTGAAAAATATAATGGATCATTAAAAGCAGAGCATGGCACCGGTAGAAATATGGCTGCTTTTGTTGAAAAAGAGTGGGGCACAGAAATTTATGAAATCATGAAAGAAATTAAGCAATTATTCGATCCCAAGCAGATTTTAAATCCCGATGTTATTCTAAGCAGGGATCCAGAAATTCATGTTAAAAACTTAAAAACCTTCCTGCCCATTGATCCAATCATAGACCATTGTATTGAGTGTGGTATCTGTGAATCAAAATGTGTCTCCAATGGATTTACGCTGTCTGCCAGGCAAAGGATTGTTGTCTTACGGGAAATTAAAAACCTGACAGTATCCGGTAAAAATCCGGTACAACTGAAGCGGTTGAAACAGGATTTTGCATATTTTATGATCAATACCTGTGCCGCAGACGGACTGTGTGCCCAGGGATGTCCCAGTGATATCAATACCGGAAATTATATCAAAAAAATCAGAAATACTGACGCAGGGTTGATCAAACAAAAAACCGGTGCCTGGTTGGGAGATCACATGCATCTGGTGACCACTTCAGGCAGGATGATATTGCGAATGCTCCAGGGGACTTCCTCGATATTAGGAGACAACATACTGGAGAAATCAGGTGAAGCTATTAGAAAAATAACCAAAGGAAAAACGCCACGGTGGTCATCACATATGCCGAAGTCGCAAACCCATGTGATATTCAAATCTACCTCTAATGATAATACCTCTAAAAGGGAAGTGGTTTACTTTCCTTCCTGTATTAATCGAACTATGGGAACTGATCCTAAATTAAATCAACAAGTAAGCTTGATTAGTATGACAGAAAGGCTGATAAAAAAAGCCGGTTTCTATATTCGATATCCAAGACAAATTGAATCTTTGTGTTGCGGCTTATCGTATGACAGTAAAGGTCTACAAGAGGTTGCCCTAAAAAAATCCAGAGAACTGGAAAAAGCTTTGATGATCGCATCAGATAACGGAGCACTGCCTATTTTTTGTGATATGAGTCCCTGTTTGTTACATATGAAAGAATCTCTCTCAAAAGATCTCAAATTACTTGAACCGATCGAATTTGCGACTGAATATCTGCTCTCTAACTTACAAATAACAAAACAAGCAGGGACGATTGTTCTTCATGCAACTTGCAGTGCTAAAAAGATGGATCTAGTGGAAAGTTATGTCCGATTGGCCCGCCTATGTACTGAAAAAGTAATTTTATTAGATATGAATTGCTGTGGGTTTTCCGGAGATAAAGGCTTCACAGTCCCAGAACTTAACCAGCATGGACTAAGGAATATTTCAGGTCAGATACCTGCCACCGTTACAAAAGGTTATTCCACTAGCCGCACCTGCGAAATCGGCTTGACTGAAAAAGGCAGTATTCCCTTTCAATCCATTCTATATCTTCTGGATGATGTGAGTGCACCAAAATCAGTGATTTAAATACCAAAAAATGCTTCTAGTGAACTACCCCGCTGCAAGCGGAACGTCACAATAAATAAACATTTGATAGAAAAGTGACTTTTTTATGATGATCTTTTTGAAACGCAATAATTTTTACAATCGAACCAATAATTTAGGAGCACCGGATGAAAAAAATAACAGGTGGACAAGCAGTGGTTGAAGCACTGGAACATTTAAAAATAAGTACCATATTCGGAATGCCGGGCCAGCACAACCTGACAATATATAAAGCGCTTGTTAACAGCTGCCTCAAACATGTTTCCATCCGGCATGAACAAGGCGCAGGGTTTATGGCCGACGGTTTTGCCAGAACCAGCGGCAAGATCGCGGTAGCAATGGTGATTTCAGGACCAGGTTTAACGAATATTCTCACTGCCATGGGAGAAGCTTATCATGAAGCCATTCCGATGCTGGTCATTTCCACCAATAATCCTAGCCGATATTTGGAAAGCCGTACCGGTATGCTTCATGAACTTGCCCATAGCAATACCATGGTGAGATCTGTTGCCAAAGAGAGTCGACGGGTACCTCATACTGAAGCCATCATTCCTCAAATAGTTGAAGCATATCATCTGGCCCAGACAGGACGTCCCGGCCCGGTGCATGTTGAAATTCCATTAGACTTGCTTGAAAATGAATTCGTCAGACCGAGTCTCAAAAAATTAAAGGAAATGATTACGGCTCCATGTCTGTCAAAAGTATCAAAAAGCCTGCCGGGGTTCAAAGCAGCCATTCAAAAGCTAAAAACCGCCCGGAAGCCTTTTATAATAGTAGGTGGTGGTGCTTGGCAAGCCAGAGAGAATATTATACAACTGGCTGAGACTCTGGCGGCTCCTATTTTACTGACCCATGCCGCAAAAGGAACCATTAATGATGACCACCCGCTTTGCCTAAGTGCCCGTCACCATTTTCCTGTGGTGCGGAATTACCTGAATGAGGCAGATGTTGTTTTGGCCTTCGGAACCGAGTTAGGGGAAGATGTTTATTGCAATCCTACTTCCATCAAAGGTTATGTCATACAGGTGGATCTGGATGAAGCAGCTTTTGAAAAAAACCAAAAAACGGATATCTGCCTAACAGCAGACGCCAGCCAAGTAGCAGCACTAATAAATGAGCAAATTCAAATTCAACCGGATCGATTGAAATCAACTTATCAAAAGGTGAAGGATATCACAAAAAAAGCTGTTCAGGAATTACCGCTGATTTTTCAATATAAAGATCTGAATAAGATATTATATTTACTAAAAGAAGTCCGACAAGCGTTACCACAAGATGCGATCCTGGTTACCGATTCAACCAAACCTGCTTATGTAGGCTTTAGTGAATTCCCTTCCTACACCCCTCGCAGCTTTTTATTCCCTTGTGGTTATGGTACTCTGGGCATGGCATTACCAGCTGCGGTGGGAGCTAAACTAGCCAACCCGAAAAGAGTCGTTTGCGTGTTGGCTGGCGATGGCGGGTTTCAATTCACCATGGCCGAACTGGGAACTGCCTGTCAGGAAAAATTAAATATACCCATTATCATTTATAACAATCATGGTCTGGGGGAAATAAAGGAATATGAACAGGAGAGTAATTTTGACAGCTTAATTGGTGTATATTTCAAGAATCCGGAATTTGAATCCCTGGCAGCAGCCTATAAGATACCTTATTACCGCATTCAAAAAAAAGGAGATCTCCAAAAAGCTTTGAGTAACTCACTTAAATTATCAGGGCCTTCCCTTATTGAAATTAATGTTAAAAAATCGTGAAATATTTCATTGGCAAATAAAAACCCTTCCTCAAAAAGGGTTCACTATCTAGGCATACTGGAGAAAGTAAGGATTTCAAAGAACTTAATATTATATTCCTAATGAAGTACGAAATTGAATTTTCGGTTCCCTAAGGGAAGTCGAAGGGTGAGCCAGAAGATCTTATCTGTCCAATTGATTGCTATGAGAAAGAGCATTTTTTGCAAGCTTCTGGCCTCTGACCATCCTCAGAGAGGATGGTTTTCAATATTAAAGAGAAATTACATATGTTTATCAACATGCTTGATCAATTTTCCTAAACAATAGGTGTAGCTACCATATTCATTGTCGTACCAGCCAAAAATTTTAGCATGGGTGACAGGGATACGGATAGTATCATCTAAATGATCGATACCAGCGCTTTTTAATATCTCAGCAGATATACTTAAAAATCCTGTTCGAGTGTGAGTTTCATGCCCTTCAATTAAAATAGCTGACTGGAGTCCGATGATATCTGCTGAAACATTTTGTTTGGTATTAAATGTCAGCAAACCTTTTTGAGCACCGTTAGCAGCTGCTTGATATAAATTATTGAGCTGTTCTCGATTGATTGTCGGTTCCTGCTTGGCATCCAAAGTGGTGCCAAAAGTCACATTCAAAGCAATTAATGAAGCCGTATTCGTCGGTATTCTGACAGAATCTGCCATAAAACCGACATGCTGGATTTCAGGTAATACCTGTTCCAAAGCTTTGGCTGCCCCTGTGGAAGTTAAGATAATATTATTAAATATGGACCGGTTTTTTCTCAAGTCTCCCGCCCCGGCTTTTGGTACTGAATCCAAAATGCTTTGAGTATTGGTAGAAGCATGAATTGTAGACATGGAGGCTGTAAGAATTCGGCTGGTTTCTTCATTTTCCAACAAAGGTTTAATCATATGAGAGAGTCCAGTAGTGGTACAACTAGCAGCCGAAATCACCTGATGTTTCCTGGGGTCAAAATCCAGATGATTGATGCCGTAAATAAACATTCCGCTATCATTCGGCATCAAAGCAGCCGGGTCCTTGATCTTAAAGGGCGCACTGATAATAACTTTTTCGGCACCACCCTCAAGATGCCCCCGAATACTTCCTTTTGGGTCATCAACTCCAGAAGTAGGATCTTTATAGGCCCCGGTGCAATCAACAACCAAACGAACACCATGCTCTTTCCAGGCAATATCTTTTGGGTTTCTGGCCGATCTCAGCACTTTGATCGTTAAACCTTCAATCTCAATAATTCCTTCCTGCTCATCGATAATAGTGATATCGAGGTGTTGCTTTGAATATCCATAAAGAAAGCGACTTAAAGATCCGTATGTTGAGTCCGTTTCAATCGTTTGTATAATAGCTTCAATTCCTTTTCCCAACTCACGTCCAACGTTAACAACGAATCCGTCAAAATGTCGCTGAGCAATCTGTTCCCAGAGTGTTAATTTACCGATTCTTCCAAGGCTATTGATACCTAGCCAATTTTTATTTTGTGATGTTGTGTTCATGATTTAGTTTAGTTTTATAAACAATTGAGTGTCAGTTAGCTAAATAAAAAACCGAACTAAAACTTTTTCTGTTTTCTAATTAACCGGTTGTATACTTACAAGAAAGTTAGAATTATATTAAACGTCGTGTTAAAGCCTTATATTAGTGAAACTCATTTGATTTAGGTCAATATTTATTTAATTTATCAAATACCACCTCAGTGTGTTCTATCGGATAATGCCCCAAATAAATGGCTCCTGAATTACCATCGATGGCTATTTTATCACCGGTTCTCAGCAGATGTCCGTTCAATTCACAGGTTTGCTCCTGTTCATTCACCGCTAGTTCAACACAGTTAACAATACAAACTTTTCCCAATTTTACGGCGGTAACGGCAGCATGTGAGCTAACACCACCTCTGGCAGTCAACATGCCATCACATCTAAAAATCATTTCTATATCATCCGGAACTGTATCCGGTCGGACTAGAATACAATTTTCATTAGCTTGGCTATGGTTCAGATTTACTAAGTCGTTTAAACTAAATGCCAGAATGCCGTTCATGACATCCTTGCTTATCCCAATTCCTTTACCAATCAAGCACATTTCATTTTTAGAAGGTCGAAATACTTTAATGTGAGTCGATGATTGAATACTTTGGTTTCTGGTTTGGAGAATATAAAGATCTTCGGGCCGGTCAGATTCGAAGGTAAACTCGATTTCCTGATGGCTAAAACCATGTTTCTCAATAAGGTCGGTAGCAATTTGAAAGAGTTTCTTATAATTTTCAGGGAAAGCTTTTTGGAGTGAAGGACCCTCTATTTTAAGCTGTTTCCGTTGGGTTTCACCAACCGGACGGGTGTGAACCAATCCGGATACGACGTCTTCACCTTGACCGTTCAGAGTATAATCACCATATAAATGCACACCGGGACGACCGCGATTCGGATTGTGAGTAAAAACCACACCGGTGCCCGAGTTATTATTTAAGTTTCCAAATACCATTTGTTGAATAATAACAGCTGTTCCCCACTCTTCTGAAATATCCAGGTATTTTCGATAAACATTGGCACGATTCGATGACCATGAATCCAGAATAAAATATATCGATTCAGTCAGCTGCTTTTTTGGGTTTTCCTGAAATATAACCCCGTTATCACTTAATGCTGCTTTATAGGATAAAGCCACTTCACTCATCTGTTGGTCGGTGAACTGGCTTTTTAACTGAACCTGATATTTGCTTTTATAATCTGACATAATTCGATCAAACACATCCCGATGCATACCATGAGCCATGCCCCATCGCTGGATTAAGCGGCGATAAGAATCCCACGCAGTCCAGGAGGCCTTTGGATTACGACTGAGCCGACGAACGATTTTTTCATTGATACCAACATTTAAAAAAGTATCCATGGCACCAGGCATCGAAATAGCCGTTCCAGCTCTTACGGAAAGTAGCAGTGGATTAAATTGGTCACCAAATCGTTTATTACAAGCCTTTTCCAGCTGTTTGATGTGAGCCATTACCAATCGTTCAATTTCCTGTTTGAGATAGGGATGTTTTGATATAGCTTTCCTTCTTCGAAATACCTCTGTTGTCAGTATGAAACCGGGGGGTACCGGAAAACCAGCCAGAAACATTTTTTTAAGGAAATAGGCTTTGGAACCCAAAAAAACCGGATTATCCATGGCAGCTGTTTCCGAATGAAAGGAACTGATAACCAAATCTGAATTGTAGGACATGATATCATTAATAATTTCACCACTGAAATTATCCACCATATTGTGCAAGGTTGAAATAATACTGGAAATAAAATTATCCAGGGTCTGAATTAAGAACCCTTTGCTAATCATTTCCCTATGAAAAGCTTCCGATTTTTTAATAATGATCTTATTCCTTTCTTTTTCAGTGAGTTCCTGATCAATGAACATTCTGGGAATAACGATATTTAAAGCATAATCGTATGGTCTGATAAAATATTTTTTAATAATTTCTTTCATATTATCGGCCATAAATGCAAATATATTGCTGTACTGCTCCAAACTAAAACTGGATGAAGTCAAACTATATTTGAGCATTTGCAGATTGGATACGAAACTCGGGTTGGTCACTCCATTAATTTCCAATCCATCCTTTATATATTCTAAAACCGTATAAATGCGTTTTAAGGTCGTGGCTGAAATATAATCCAGATTGATGTCAGCAATGATTTTTTCAATCAATCGGGTGACAATCTTTTCCAATCGAAACGTCATCCCCAAAGCCTCAAACTTTGGTTCATGATATCGCCCAAACATTGAAGGAATGCCAAAGGCAACGTGACGTTTGTGAAATATATTTTCTTCTGCCTTAGAGGGAGACACATTTAATATGATACTTTTTAGTTTTCCCATGAAATCATAAATTGACTTAATCGCTTGATGGTAATCCTTATGATCTAAGTGATTTTTCAAAAGCAAGATATCATCTTTATTAAAAAACTCAGAGCGAGCGATGATGGCAATAATATCGACTGTTTCGAATGAGTATTTTTCTTTCAATAAAGAATAAAGACGACTAATCAATTTAATTCTTTTTTGATCGATTACATTCGTATCCGTTAAATCGGAAACAATTGTTTCAAGCTTTTTCGGACTCATTTTCAGCAGATCAATCGGTCGACAATGATGAGTGTGACAAAGCTCTTTCACCGCTAAATGAACCGGTTTAAACCAACGACTGTCGACATTGATCGATTGATATACATCAAAAGGAAAGATTGATTTAAGATTTACCGGATTACCTTCAAACCAAAATTCAAAAATATTTCTGGTTAATTCAATTAAGGTGTTGTTTCCCTCAATATGGACCTGTTTTCTCAGAAAATGAATCAAGCGGTCATTACGATGAGATAATTCATCAATAGTAGTTGTAACCTCACGGATCTCACCCTCAGCACCAATTTCATTGAAGTAAACAGGGAAAATCTGTGTTAATTGTTTTATCTTTTTATAAGATGGCGCAATATTTGAGTGAAGAATATTCGTGATATCCCGCTGAAATAAGTCGGTATCGGAAATATAAACACCACCAAAATAAAGATTGATGATCAGGGCGGATAGTAGTTTTTCAGGAATAGCGTCTGCATAGCCAATGATTTCCAGCCAGGTACGGATATTTTTAATGTGATTTTCATTGGTTTGAATTTTCCAGTCTTTTTGAACGTGAGCTTTTCCAGGGATTTCAAATCCAAATTCAATCAGTTTTTTTTCCAAATAGTTCACTCGAAACTTATCATCAGAATCATCCCGATTAATAACGGCCTTACTAAGGGTTTCGATGCAAGTTAACACAGCAGCACCGTGCTCTGATTGGAATTCGTAAAATATTGAAAATATTTTATCTAAAAAATCGAAAATTTCATTTAAATCAATTTCATTGAAAGTGGTGTGTAATAACCGGTCGATGTCATTCAAAATATTTTTCTTAAGTGAAGACATGCCCGGTAGTCTTAACAAATAAAAAGTATAATGGATACTTGCTTTAAAAGAAGGTAAATGGTCGGTGTACTGGCGAAAATGGATGGCTATTTTATCAAATGAAGGAACATCATTCGTCAAAGCCGACCAATCAGAAAGCGAATTAGCTTTCTTAA
>Ga0307989_1001645_pt1 | contig 11622 bp, 17 predicted proteins | sample EllFjometagen185_FD_203164 | JGI IMG/M metagenome (GOLD analysis project Ga0307989, IMG submission 203164) | Marine microbial communities from Ellis Fjord, Antarctic Ocean - #185 | ecosystem: Environmental > Aquatic > Marine > Unclassified | place: Southern Ocean | collected 2014-10-08 | reverse complement strand
AGGTCAGTAAGGTTCTAAAGTTGGTAAGGTCACTTTAATTTAAGAATCATTGTTTTTGTAGTGACTAGCTTTATTAACTTTATTAATCTTAGAAACTTTATTAACTTTTTAATCTTTGACTTCTTCTTCAGCTATTTTTGCTTCAACATTCTCTTCCATTTTTCCTTTTTCTGAATCTTGTTTGTCGCTCGTAATATCTTTCGGAATTTCCTTTTCTTTCGCAACCGACGCTTTTAGCTCTTTTTCTGAATCAGACTCAACTGCAGCTGGTTGATCTATGACCTTTGCGTTCTTCGAAATAATCTTTTCAAGCCTCCATGTTTTTTGTTTTGAGAGAGGTTTACTTTCAGAGATAAGAACTACATCTCCTATTTGTGCTTCATTTTTTTCATCATGTGCGTGAAATTTCTTACTTACACGATAATTTTTTTTGTAAATAGGGTGTTCTACATCGCGACTAACTTTCACCACGATGGTTTTATCATTCACATCCGAGATCACAGTTCCTTGCTTGTTTCGCATTATATAAAATTTATTAGTTATTAACTTTTCAAATAAGACTAAGATTCTTTTTTGTTGAACATTTTTTTAAGTAATCCTTTTTTTTCAACTTTTCTTACTTTCACGCCTTCTGAAGATTTTTCTGTAATGTCATCATTTTTATCAGCTTCAGGAGATTTTTTCTTCTCGTCATTATCAGTAGTCTTTTCAGCTTTTTTCTTTTTCTTTACGACCTGTTTTTTCTCGATTTCTGAATGTATTTCTTGTGTTTTTTTCACAACTTCATCTGAAGTTTTTTCTACATTCTCTCCCATGTTTTTTCTACGAGTAAGCTCTGTGAGGAGCCGGGCAATATATATTTTGAGTACTTTTATGAAGTGCGTATCTTTGAGATGAGCGGTCTTCACGCCCATTTTTTGGCGAAAGAGAGAGTTCCTCGTATTCTCGACCTCGAAACAGAGATCTTTGTCAGAAAGTTGCGTGATTTCAGAATAGGTCAACATGAATTTAGTTCAGTAAATCGATTAATTATGTTCCTTGGTTACGAATCTAGTTTTTACAGGAAACTTGTGACTAGCGAGCGTAAAGGCTTCTTTTGCCTGTTCTATGCTTACCCCCTCAAGTTCAAACACTATGCTTCCGGGTTTCAAGGCAGCTACATAATATTCCACACTACCTTTTCCACTTCCCATCGGAACTTCTGCTGCTTTCTGGGTAATAGGTTTGTGGGGAAATACTCGAATCCATAATTTTCCTCCACGTTTCAGATAGCGTTGAATCGCTCTTCGAGCAGCTTCGATTTGACGAGAAGTTAGCTCAGCTCTTTGGATTATCTTCAGTCCATAGGATCCAAAAGCGACCCTGCTTCCTCTGACGGCTACGCCTTTTAGGCTACCGCGATTGCGATGCCATTTTCGATATTTAGTTTTCTTGGGAAATAACATTATTTAGCGATTTTACATTTTTCGTTTTGGTACTGTTTTAATTTGCGGATATCAATTTCAAAATTATTTATTCTTTTGACTGCATCGTTTAATTCTTGTTTTAATCTTGCAATTAAGCCTTCTAAACTTTTTATTTCATGAAAAGTTTTTTTAGCATCACCACCAATTTGTAGTTTTTCCATCTCTTTTAAAATAATTTTGAAGTCTTCTCTAATTTCGGCAAATTCAGGGAAAATCTTTTCTTCAAGATTGAGTAGCTCTCTTTTTATTTCGCTAATATCTACTTTTACTCCACTAATATCTCCTTTTAACTCATCTCTCACTCCACTAATATCTTTTTTCAACTCATCTCTCATACTGCTCATATCTACTTTTACTCCACTAATATCTCCTTTCAACTCATCTCTTACTCCACTAATATCTCCTTTTAACTCATCTCTTACTCCACTAATATCTCCTTTTAACTCATCTCTTACTCCACTAATATCTCCTTTTAACTCATCTCTTACTCCACTAATATCTCCTTTTAACTCATCTCTGATTGATTCAAGCTGTGGCATCACCGTTTGATTGAGGGCTTCGAGTAAAAATTTTCGTAATGTTTTTTCAGTGAATTCCATTTTTGAATTATTTCTTGGCAACTTCTAATTCTTTCTCCAATCGACCTTCCTCTTTTTTCTCCGGAGAAGAATCTTTATCTTTTCTGGATTCAGCTAGCCAGTTTTGATCTTCTTTATGTTGAGCTAGATTAGCATCTCGGAGGAAGACTTCGCCACGATAAGTCCAAACTTTCACACCAATTTGTCCGTAAGTTGTTTTGGCTGGAATTTCTCCATAATCCACGTCTGCGCGAATAGTGTGAAGAGGGATATTTCCTTCCTTGAAAGTCTCTTCACGAGAAATGTCGGCACCATTTAGTCTTCCTGCCACACGAATCTTAATTCCTCTCAGACCCGATTCCATTCCTTTTTTGACTGCTTGTTTTGCGACTCTTCGGAAAGGCATTCTCCTTTCAATCTGATTTGCAACGTTTTCTGCGATCAACTGAGCTACAGAATCAGGCTTGCTGACCTCAATAATATTAGTTTCAATTTTGTCGCCAAATTGAGCTTCAATATCTGACTTTAGCTCCTCAAGTGCAATTCCTTGTCGACCAATCACCATTCCTGGCTTCGAAGTATGAATATTTACTTTTACACTTCCAGAAGATCTTTCAATTTCAATTTCTCCAACACCACTTTCTTTTAGGCGTTCTTTGATTGCTTTGCGCAGAATGATGTCTCGGTGGAGAGTTTCCGCATATTTTTTCTTTGAGAACCATCGTGAGCTCCACGACTTGATTCCTCCGAGGCGAAACGATTTTGGATTGATTTTTTGACCCAAGATATGAAAGTTAAAATTATAAATTAGAAAGGATGATTCAACACTTTGTTTTCATTTAGGAGAATCTTTTTCTGTAGTTCAGCATTTTTACACTTTTTTTATCTCAACTTTTTCAACATCTTCTTTTCCTTCCTCAGCTTTCGGTTCAACCACTTCCTCGACTTTTGGTTTTTCAGTGCTGGATTTTTTAGCTCTTGAGGCTTTACTATTTTTTTCGACTTTCTTTCCTTTTAGCTCACTCTCAAGAGAGAGTTCTACCAAAATTTTTGCAGTTCTTTTTTTGATTGGATGCCATCTACCTCTCGAAATTGGCATTCCGCGTTTCAGAGTTACACCTTCGTTGACAATAATTTTCGAGATTACAAGTTTTTCTTTATCTTGTTTGAAGTTGTTTTCCGCATTTGCAGCAGCTGAAGCGATCAATTTCGCGATGACGGGAGCACTTCGTTTTGGAGTAAATTTGAGCTGCGTGAGTGCTTCAGTGACTTTCTTGCCGCGAACCAACGAAGCAACAACATTCACTTTTTTAGGAGAAATTCGAATCTGTTTGAGATAGGCTTTCAAGGAAATTTTAAATTTTAAATTTTAAATTTTAAAACAAGGTTAAAATATTCAGACATTCATTTTTAAAAAATTGTTTTTAAATTTAAAATTCAGACTTTAAAATTATTTTCACTTTTTACTTGGTCTCCTTGGCTTTCTTCCCTCCATGCTTCCTCCATGTTCGAGTAGGAGAGAATTCACCCAGATGATGTCCGACCATTTGCTCGGTGATGAAGACTGGTAAATGTTGTTTGCCATTGTGGACAGCGAAGGTAAATCCAACGAATTCTGGCGGAATTACACAAGCCCTAGACCATGTTTTGATAGGTTTTTTTCTCGCGTCAGCAGGCAAGTTCTGAACTTTTTTCAGAAGCTTGGGGTCGAGGTACGGGCCTTTTTTAGCTGATCTACTCATTCAAGATTTAATTTAATTGATTACTTCCTGCGTCTAGAAAATCTACCCGGTTTTCGGCGTTTTAAAATTGAAGAATTTGAATATTTTTTCTTTGGTCGAGTTTTGACGCCGAGAGCGAGTGCTCCCCATGGTGTTTTCGGCGCTTTCATACCGATTGAGTTGCGTGCTTCACCCCCACCATGTGGATGATCACAAGGATTCATCACTTTTCCACGAACCTGTGGTCTCCTGCCCATGCGACGGACTCGACCAGCTTTCCCCATTTTTTGATTGGAATGATCGAGATTTGCAGCTGTACCAATTGTAGCAAAACAGGTTTTTGGTACTAAGCGAATTTCAGAAGAGGGGAGTTGGATTTGAGCTTTTTCTTTTTCAGTTGAAATAACTTTTGCTCGAGATCCGGCACTTCGAGCTAGTTGTCCACCTTTCTTAGCTGTTAATTCAACATTGAAAACTTCAAATCCGGCTGGAATATTTTTAATCTGACAACGATTGCCAGTCTTGATTTTCGTTTTTTCAGCTGTGAGGATTAGATCTCCGACTTTATTACCATGAGCTGCGAGGTGATAACGCTTGTTGCCGTCGGCATAAACCACGAGGGCGATCCAAGCACTTCGATTTGGATCGTATTCGAGAGAAGAAATTTTTCCAGGAATCCCAAGCTTCTCGGTCTGATCGAAATCAATTAAACGGTAGTTACGTTTCTCACCACCACCACGATGTCGACAGGTTAATCTTCCTAGATTATTCCGACCCGCTTTCTTTGTAAGCTTAGTCAATAAACGCTTTTCACTTGGTTTTTTCGCGAGCACACTGCGATCCACCACGCTCATTCCGCGACGACCAGCATTATTCGGTTTGTAGATTTTGACAGGCAAATTGGTTCTTGGTTGTTAGTTCTTAGTTCGCTTGATTCAAATTTCTTGCGGTGTCTACAGACGAAAGACAAACAAAGTTGAAAATTCTAATTTAAATACTGATTTTATTTATATCGATTGGTTTTTCACCGATGGTGGTGATTACGGCTTTTTTCCCTAAAGAGCGTTTTTGAATTATGCGTCCGCGACCGACTTTGCGAGTTTTGGGTCGGATTTTATTTGTCGTTACGCTTTTAACTTTCACTCCATAATACTTTTCAATCGCATTCGAAATCTCAGTTTTTGAAGCATCAGGTTGTACTTGAAAAGTGAATTTACCTGCTTTTTGCCCTGCAAAAGCTTTTTCTGTATCGAGCGGTTTGACGAGAATTTGGGATAAGTGTGACAAGTTCGTTGATTATTTTGTTAGTGTATAGTTTTAAGTTTCTAATCTTTGGAGCGGGCGAGCGGAATCGAACCGCCGTCTCCAGCTTGGAAGGCTGGCATAATAAACCGTTATACGACGCCCGCGAAACTAGAAGGTAAAAAAGTAGAAGGTTGAAAATAGAGCGCTTAAGCAGTTTTTTTATTCTCGCCTTCTTTTTCTGTGACATCAGTTTTGTTATTTTTCTCGACAACATCAGTCACGACTTTTTTATTGCTTTCGCCTTCATCAACTTTTTTCTTGTCAGTTTTGCGCTTGGCGGTGAAGATTTTTCCAGCTTCTTCGAGGGCTTCTTTTTCAAATAAGATTTGATCAAACTTTGTGAGATCGTGAGGGTTGAGAAAGTTCACGAGCAACGGTTTTACGAATTTAAGATTACGAGAAGATTTGACGAGTGTTTCGTTGCGATTGTGAACAATGAGGAGACTTTTGGATTCTGGAAGTGCTTTCAGAAGTTTCTCAAATTCTTTTGTCTTCGGCTTCTCAAGTACAAAGCTTTCAAGTGCCAAAATCTTTGAGTCCTTAGCTTTTGAAGTAAGTATAGAGGTGAGTGCCAAGTGACGTTGGGCTTTTGGCATTGATTTTGTGTAGTTCTTCAGATTACGAGGACCCCACGCGATTCCACCACCGCGGAGAATCGGAGAACCTCGGTCGCCTTTTCGCGCCTTACCACTTCCTTTTTGTCGCATTATTTTTACTGTTGAACGTCTCACTTCTCCACGTCTCAGCGTGTGTGCAGAGGAGAGGCGTGCATTTGCGTGCTGACGCACAAGTGCAGCATGCACCAAGCTCGGATTGATCTTGGAATCAAAGAGAAGAGCAGGAAGCTCGATTTCTCCGACTTGTTTTCCGGTCTGGTTGTAGAGTTGAGTTTTCAAGGGTAAAAAATATTGATCCATCCTGTCATGATGGATTTTAAGAATTAAATTTAAATATCGAAGCAGTTTTTATTGATTACAGCCAACTTTTTGCAACTCGATTTTTTCTTCACCGACATTTATCGGAAAGGCCTCACAAGTCTCAGCTTGTTTGACGAGGTCGACTACGGCTTGTTGGTAACCAGCAGCAGCTGCTTGGTTTACCCGATTAGTCTGGAAATTTATCCAGATGCTGTTGGCTATAAAAACGACGGAGAAGATGATCCATACTGCGAGTATGATTTGACCAATGTTTTTGGTCGGAAGATTGATGCTCATTTTAAGAGGGTTAAAAAAATGTAAGATTGGTTTTCGAGCTAAAAGCTCTAATTTTTAAATTTCGAATTTTTAATTTATTTAAAAATTATAAAATTAGAAATTTACATTAGCTTTCCACTCGAATCAACGATCCTATTGAACCAGGAATCGGACCCTTCACGACAACAAGATTTTTTTCGAGGTCTACCGAGATGAGTGAAACATTTCTTTTTGTGACCTTGTCGTTTCCCATTCGTCCTGGAAATCGTTTGCCCTTTGGGGTGCGACCAGTACCGGTTACTGCTCCAGCGTTACTTCCAGGTTGACGGTGATGATGGCTACCGTGAGTTTCGGGACCGCGAGAGAAATTATGACGCTTGATTACACCTGCGGTGCCTTTTCCTTTGCTCGTGCCTATGATTTTTACACTTTCAATTTCTTTGAATTCTTCAACTGAAATTTTGTCTCCTTTTTTCTTTTCAAGGCTAGCGTTAGCATCGATTCTGAATTCTGCGAGATGACGAAACTTATGAGTTTTCTTTGGCTTTTTCAGCTCATCGAAACCGAGGACTAGCGCGGGATATCCATCTTTTTCAGTTGTTTTGATTTGAACGATCTCGTTGGGAGAGCACTCAATAACTGAAACGGGGATCACACCACCATCGTCCGCGATTACTCGCGTCATACCGACTTTTTTTCCAAGGATACCAGCCATGGGGCAGTAGAGGTTAAGATTGCTTTGCTCTTAGTCAATTTGATTCCTGCTGAATTATCGGCAGGAGGCTTGGCAATATGATTAACAATTTTGTAAGAATCTGAAATCAGAGTTACGAGAGTTTACACGAGCTTTTTTGAGAGAGCAAAATTTTAGTGAATAATCTACAGTAAGTAAATAGTTCACAGTAACGAGTTGATGAAATAATGAGGATTTAGGAAGAACTTTTATGCTTTCAACTTTCTACTTTCGTTCTTACTTCATCTTAATCTCCACATCCACGCCACTCGGGAGAGTGAGTGATTGTAGTGCTGTAACTGTGTTTGAGGTTGATTCTTTGATGTCGATTAATCTTTTATGAGTTCGCATTTCGAATTGTTCGCGAGCAGTCTTGTGCTTGAAGGTTGCTTTGTTCACTGTGAAGATTTCCTTCTTGGTCGGCAAAGGGACTGGTCCGGAGACAACTGCACCACTTCTTTCAGCGGTTTCGATGATTGTCTTCGTCGCTTCGTCTACGATGCGGTGATCGAAGGCACGAACGATGATTCGAATCGAGGGCTTGCTCGCGAGAGATTTTTTGGTAGCTTTGCTAGCCTTCGCTGTTTTTTCTTCAGACATAATAGAGTGAGAAATCAAGGTTGAGTGAGTTTATCGAAGTTTTACGAAAAAGCAAAAAGTAAATTGTGGTAGTTTCGGAAGGATAAAGAACGTAAGAATAAAGAACAATTTTTAATGAAATCTAATTTGAAATTTTTAGTAAATAATTTTCTGATTCACAGTTCTTTTCTGATGAGAAAATAAACGAGATCACGAGTCCCGTACTTTGCAGTTCTCAAATCTAACACAGCTAAAACATTGGTCATTATTTCCGAAAGATCTTTTCTTAATTCTAGAAATATAAATTTAGCACTTTTGTCTTTTGTGAAGTCGCTGAATTTGTCATCATCGGGTTCTCCAGTGATTTCAAGAAAGCTTTTGACAGCATCAAAAGATTCTTCATTGAAGGCAGCTTCAATCAATTCTCTGAGATGTGTTTTCAGGGCTTCCTCGTTTTCTCTTTCTAGTTCTGGTGAAATAGTGATCCGCACTTCAAAAAAGTTAAAGCAAAGGAGTCTAAACCTGAAATTTTATTTCGCAACATCATTTCGCAAAATCAAAAAACCCGCGTGCCGTTTTTTCCGTCCAGAGCCAAATTAATCGCGTTCTCGATTCTGCCATCTGCAAAGATTACTTCTCGCACGCCGGCTTCGATTGCTCGTTTCGCGCTCAGGACTTTTTTCTTCATTCGCCCAATCGCAAAATCATCGGCTTCTTTGATTGAGATTTCTGAAATTTTTGAAAGTGGGTCATCCACATTTTTCAGCAAACCATCGGTGTTCGCGAAAAAAATCAGCTTGTCTGCTTTCAGCGCAATCGCCACTTGAGAAGCAATTTTATCCCCGTCAATATTCAGCTCTTTTTGACTGTCCGCAGTTTTGACGGGAGGGTGGAGGATTGGAATTTTATTTTCAGCCAAGACTTCTTGAATTTTCTCACTCTCCACTTTTTCAATAATTCCCGTGAGATCTCCTTCAATTACTTTTACTTTTCCATTCTCCACGATTCGCATTTTCTCATGTTGCTTCGCGACAATTGGATTATCTTTCTTTGAAAGATTGAGCGCACTGACATCATGATCTCGCAAAAGACTGACGAGCGAGTCAGCTATTTCACCGTAAATTTCCTTCAGAAATTTCAACACTGTTTCGTCAGTGAAGCGCGATGTTTCTCCGCGTTCGGAAGTGACGATTCGAGGTTCAAATCCAGCATCACGCATTCTCTGGTCGAGAAGGTGATTTCCGCCATTTACGATCACGATTTTCTCGCCAGCTTTCGCCAAAGAAGCAATGTTTTTTGCGAGAGCAGCGATGTTGATTCCCGCACCACCACCGATTTTGATGACGAACATTTTTAGCGAGTTAACAGTTGATAATTCACAGTCGACAGTGAACAGAAAAATTTTTAAATTTTGAATTAATGTTTTAAGTTTTCGCAATCATGGTAATCCCGTAATCAAGAAAATCATGGTTCAGACAATTAACGGTTTTAGACTGGATGTAACCCTGAAAATTCCAGCCCTGCTTTTTCATCTAATCCACAAGCAAGATTCGCACATTGAACAGAAGCTCCAGCCGCTCCTTTGCCCAAATTATCCAGAGCCGTTACAGCGATTACTTGTTTGGAATTTTCATCAAACTGCCAGCCGACATCGCAAAAATTCGTGCCACTCAAAATCTTCGCTTCGGGAAGCGCGTGAATTCCATCAGCTTCTTTCACGATTCGCACAAAAGGTTCCGCGGAATAATTCTCTCGGTAAACTTTCCAAATTGCTTTGTCGATTTGTTCCGAGCTTTCGTTTTTCAAAAACTCTTCATTCAAAAAAACATGTGCGTGGCACACGATTCCTCGAACTTCAGGAGTCGAGATGATCGAATAAGCAGGAGCTTTTTCCAAGTCTAACTCTTGAATTACTTCACCAGTGTGACGATGACCAGCGAGCTTGTAGCTTCGCAATACGCCGGCTCTTTCCGGATGATGTGAGCCCAGATTAGCTTTGTTACCACTGCCACTTGAGGCGACTTTGATGTCGAAAATGATTTTTTCAGGATCAATTATTTTTGCTTTCAGCAAAGGGTAGATCGAGAGAATGGCGGCGGTTGCAGTGCAACCAGGTACGGCGATTTTTTTTGCCTTTTTGATTTCTGCACGATGCAGCTCAGGCAATCCGTAAACCCAATCAGTGAGTTGCGATGGCTGAGCGTGATCTTTGTGGTACCACTTTTCCCAAGATTCCTTTTTTTCAAAACGGAAGTCCGCGCTGGAATCAATGATCCATTCGCCTAATTTTTGAATCTCTTCTATTTTCTTCGAAAGTTTTCCGTGAGGCAGGCAGCTAAAAAGTACGTCAACTTTTTTCAGCTCCTCGAGTTTACAAAATTTTAAATCGGTGACGCTTCGCAAATTAGGATGAATTTTCGCAATGGGTTTTTTCGCGAAATTTTCGCTGGTTGCGAATTTCAGCTCAAAGTGTGGGTGGGCGAGGAGTAGTCTTGCGATCTCACCACCGACGTAGCCAGAGGCTCCGAGAATTGCACAGGAAAGTTTTTGCATAAAAAAAGGTTGAGTTTATTTTAAAACGAAAAAGCTTTTTTAGAAAGGGGAGGGGAGATTGGTTCTTGGTTCTTAGCTTGTTTGTCGAAGTTGTGGTGTGGGTGGGTTCGTTATTTCGTTAATTCATTAATTCGTGAATCCACCTGTCCACCTTCCAATCTCCACCTTCCATCAAGGTAATCCCGTAATCAGGTAAATCATGGTTCAGACAATGGCAATCCCGTAATCCTAAAAATCATAGTTCAGACAATTAGAATAGCTCAAACCGTAAATCAAAAGTTTGAGTTAAAATAACCAAAAGACTCTTTTGAAATTCCACACCACCCTTCCTTCTCGCAAACTCAGCCCTCGCTATATTTTTTGGGGTGGGATTATTTTTGCGATTTTTCTTGTTTTTAAGATCGTTTTTGGAGGCGGTGAAAAAATTCTTTTTTCGCAGTCCAAATTGATGAAAATTGATTGGCCTCAGGATTTGGAATTCTGCGGAGAAAAAGTTCCAATTGAAGATTTTTATGTTCGTGAAGCATGGGAAAAAGAGTTTCTCATTACCCTCGCGAGTGATTTTCAAAACATTCTTTATCTCAAAAGATCTTCAAAATATTTCCCACTGATCGAATCGGAATTAAAAAAACGCAATTTACCAGATGATCTGAAGTACCTCGCCGTTGCAGAATCCGCACTGCGTGAAAAAGTTCGCAGCTCGGCGGGAGCAGAAGGAATTTGGCAATTCATTTCTACTACCGCACAGCAATACGGTTTACGTGTGGACGGCTTTGTTGACGAGAGAAATAATTTTGAAAAAGCGACTCCGGCTGCTTTGACTTATTTAGAATTTCTTTATCAAAAATTTGATTCATGGACCTTGGCTGCCGCTGCTTACAACGCCGGAGAAAATGGCATTGCTCGTCGATTGGGCGAACAATCAGTCCAGGGCTACTACCAGCTTTATCTGAATGAAGAAACTTCACGTTATCTTTTCAGAATTCTTGCGATCAAAGAAATCATGAAGTCTCCCGAAAAGTACGGTTACAAAATCAACAAAAAAGGTTTTTTTGCTTGGACAGAAGTGGAGATCAAGACGGTAGTTGGTCCTATTGCTGACTTGGTAAATCTCGCAAAAGAAAATAAAACTACTCTGCGTGCTTTGAAGGAGTTGAATCCGTGGATTGTGGGGACGGAGTTGCCGAGTGGGAGTTTCAGGGTGAAGGTGGCGAGGTGATCAAAAACCCCATTTGTGTAATTTTACATTCTTAAGAACTAAACCAGCTCTTAAATTTTCAAGGCTCAATTTTCAAATTTTAGGCGTAATGGAAAATTTGTGAGGCTGAGATCATAACAATATGGCAGAATAAAGCCCTATTCCTAATAACTTTTAAAATGTCGTATAAAAAAATGTCCAAATTGTGGTCAAAAAACAATAAAGAGAAATGGGAAATTTCGTGGTAAACAGAGATACAAGTGCGGAATATGTGGAAAGCAGTTTCAAAATAAGAG
>Ga0307989_1001643_pt1 | contig 11633 bp, 9 predicted proteins | sample EllFjometagen185_FD_203164 | JGI IMG/M metagenome (GOLD analysis project Ga0307989, IMG submission 203164) | Marine microbial communities from Ellis Fjord, Antarctic Ocean - #185 | ecosystem: Environmental > Aquatic > Marine > Unclassified | place: Southern Ocean | collected 2014-10-08 | reverse complement strand
ATCCATCTAAATCAGGAAGAGCGTAGTCTACATCTGCTTTTACACAAGCAGATAAAACTATTATTACTATAAAAACAAATACAATCTGAGTTTTTCTCATTATTATTCCTCTATCCTGTATGGTATATTCCATATAGACGTTAGTGTGTAGTGGTTGTTCTGATATAACCCACACAAACTACTCTTACAACTGTAAAAGCCTCCAAGGGCTTAAGTTTATGGCTTATACTAATTGATTTCCTTATCAAAACTATATGTTATCACATTAAGATAAAAAAAACACCACTTTTACAAGTGATGTTTTTAATACTATTTTTGTTAATTTACTTAGTTTACAGTATGCATTCCAATATCTGTAAATGTATCTGTAGCAAATTCAGTCCATTCAGTCATAGTAAATGTAGCATTACCCATAACAACATCAGGATTTCTAACATAAGTTACATCTTTAGCAAAGTCATCTCCACCAGCATCAGCAGCAACTCCAAATTGATCGATAATTACACCGTCTTTTAATAAAGCAACAGTATCATTTCCGTTAAAGTGAGCAACACTTGGATAAGCTAATGAAACATCACATGCAGCTAGTAATGCAGCATCATTGTCAGCTGTGTCATTACATATAACAAATACTTCACCTGCAGCAAGTGTTCCAGTAAAGGCATATTCTTGCGGTCCAGATGATGAACCTATCATTAGGATTGAGTACATTGTTAAATCTACTTCTGCCATAGTAGGGTTATATATTTCTAATGCTTTGTTATTTCCAGAACCTTCGATATATTCACTAATGAATAATTCAGGTACTGCAGCAGCAGGAAAATCACTTGTGTGCATTCCGATATCAGTAAATGTATCAGTAGCAAGTACAGTCCATTCTGCTATAGTATAAAATTCATTACCCCAAGCAATATTAGCATTTCTTACCATTGTAACATCTTTAGCGAAATCAGAAGAACCAGCATCAGCAGGAGCTCCAAATTGATCGATAACTTTACCATCTTTTAATAAAGCAACAGTATCATTTCCGTTAAAGTGCGCAACACTTGGATAAGCTAATGAAACATCACAAGCAGCTAATAACATAGCATCGTTATCTTCTGTATCATTACAAATAACAAATACTTCACCAGGTGCAAGTGTTCCAGTTAAGTCGTAAACATTTTCACCAGATCCATAATTTTCAGATACAGTATATAATGTTAAATCGATTGTTGCGTTAGTAGGATTGAATATTTCTAATGCTTTGTTGTTTCCAGAACCTTCAATATATTCACTAAAGAATAAATCAGGAGTAGGAATTGTTTTTTCAGCAACTTCAACATTGAACATTATTGGTTCAGTAACTTCACCAACAGTTACTCTAGCAATTAATACAACAACTACATCGCCTTCACCGTTTTCAGGTCTAGTTACTTCACCATAAGCATTGATTACAGCTGAATTAAGAGAAGACCAAGAGATAGTTGCATTAAATTCTGGTAATGCAGTAACTAATTCAAAATCTTCAACTGCAGAACTAGGTGCATCTACAGTCATTTTTGCAGCTATCATGTATTCAGCTTCAGTTAATCCACCAAATACAACTTGAGATACTTTAATATTCCCATAATTAAGTTCTAGAACATTAAATGTCATTTGTGGCATAATGTCTCCCTCTGCGAAAATCGAATGGAAATATGCAGGAGTTTTAAACTTAAAGTTTGCTTCTCCAGAAACTATGAATGTATATCCATAATTGTCATCTTCCCCAACGATAACGTCAGTTAATGTAACTCTTTGAGACGAGTTAGCAGGATAATCAGTATAGATATCATCTACTAAGTATGTATCAAATACGAATAATGCATTATCTGATGAAACAACTTCAACTAATACTGCGTCATCTAATCTTCTTTGAACAGTTCCATAAGAACTATAAGTACCCAATGTACCAGTAATTACAACTTTGTCGCCAACCATAGCTTCGATATCACTATTAATATAAATAGCAGTACCATCAGCATCTTGAATCATTGCTTCGTTGTAATAGAATCCTGTAATAACACCCATGATTAGTACTTCATCATCATCAGTTTTAGCTAATACTTCAGTAACAGTTTTAGGAATAAGTGCATCTTCTTCAACAGTTACTTCAAATACTTTAACTGAAGTTTCAGTACCAACCATAACAGAAGCTGTTAAAGTTACAGTTTGAGTTGCATCAACGATTCCATGAATTGTTCCATCATTACCAACAATAGCAAGATCACTTGATACCCATGATACTGCAGATGAATATTCACCAGCCATTGGTAAATCTAAATTCATTGTAACTGCAGAAGTATCTCCTAATTCAAGGATACCAGCAGCAGATTGTGCTTTTTGTAAGTCTGACATAGCAACTTCTGTAATTGTAGAATTTGAGTTTACACTAATTCTCCAACCTTCAGTTGTATGGAAATCCATAAGGATAGCTTCTACTTCAACAAGCTTACCTTCAAGAGCTACTAACTCAGCAATTTTAGCAGATGAACCAGATTTGTAATATACTTCAACAGAAACTGTGTTGAAATCTGCGTCTACCCAGTTAATATATACATTGTTATAAGCTCCAACAAGTTCAACTACACCTGTAATTTCAACTTGAGTATTATAAATATCTGAATCAGTATTATCTTCTAAATTAATGTCTGCAATAGTAGTAGTTGCAAATGCAGGTAATGCATTATTAGAATCTACTAATACAGCATTTGTTACGTTAGAAACTTCAATTAAATTAAAGTAAATAATTTTAGTTCCTGTTACAGTAACTTTGTCTCCAAGAGCAAATGCAGGTTCAGTTCCTTGGTAAACATAAGAGAATCCAGTTCCATCATAAATATGGAATCCTTTTCCTTGAATAGTCCCAACAACAACACCTGTAATCTCTACAGTTTCATCAATTGCAACAGCGTCTGAGTTTAAAACAGCTATTGTAACTGCACTTGTAGGTACAGCTTCAAGTACTTTTACAGTGAATTCTTTTGTAAGAACTTCATCATTTAAAGTAAGAGTAGCTGTTAAGATAACAGTTGCATCTCCAGCTCCTATAGCAGGTCTGTTAACAACACCAGCTGTTGAAACAACAGCAGCATTACTAGTTTCCCACGTAATCTCAGTATCATGTAAACCAGCTGCTTGTAATTCAAAAGTAGCGGTTACAGTTAATGCGTCAGATACGTCTAATGATAATTTTTGAGTTGCATCTGATACATTATCAACATCTTCTTGAACAACTTTGTCTTTACACCCAGCTAAAGTAAACACTAAGGCAAAAGCCAATAAAAGCGTTAAAACTTTCTTCATAAAAATTTTCCTCCTCTTTCTATTCTTTTAATTTTTTGTTACCGAATCTAATGACGATAATTCGAATTGATATTGTGACCTATATCTACTCATTGGCCCAACAACATCAACCGTACTCCCAACCACAAACATTTCGTCAATATCAATTTGTGATACCTTGCTTTGTATATGGAGTCCAAGTTCATTACCCAAAGAATCTTCAACTGTTATTGTATAATCCCCAGTATTTGGACTTACATAAACCTCTAATACTTCCAAATCACTAATACTTAAATATGATCCTAAATCGATTTCTGATAAATCAGCAACAGTAGTTACTCTAGGCTCAACAGTATTATCAACTGAAAGTTTTGTTACATTTCTAACATAAAATCCTACTAATTGTGGGCTTCCTGTTTCTTTGTCTTCATAAAATGATAAATTCAGCCCTTGAACTCTAACTTCATTACCAACAGCAAATTGAGTAGTGTACTCATACCCTAAATATAAGTAAATACCATATCCATCTTGCTGAATATAAGGATGTCCTGAAACAGAACTAGATACAACTCCTGTAACAACAATCTTTGAAGATACATATAAATCTGGATTAGTAACTAATTCTTCAATAGTAATTTGAGTTCCATCTAAACTATAGTCGTAACTAGGGTCATCTTCTCCCCAAACACGTCTTTTAGTAGGTTGTGCTATAAGTTCTGCATCGTAAACAACTTCTTCATATTTTGTGTTTGCTGTTCCTTTTGCATTACTATAAGCTTGTTCAATTAATTCTAAATTAAGCAATCTGCCATCATACCATACCCAAGCCAAATAACGTCCGTTTCCATCAGTTCTTTCTGCTTCGGCTTCTAAGATAAGTTGCGATGCGTTAGTTAGTTTATCGCAAGTATACGCACTTGCAGCTTTCCCCCATGGATCAATTCTGTATGTTGATTCTGGAGTATCTATTCCTAGAAATCTTACTGGAAAAGATGTAACTCCATTTGAGAACATTGCAGTATCTCCATCGGTACAACTTTCTAATGTTACTATCCCTACACCATCAGTAATAAAATTTTTGCTTTCATAAACAAAATCTATTACCGTTTCATCTGTGTAAGTTGTGTAGAGCTCTGTATCAACAATGCAAATTCCGTCAACTTCAATCATTCCTCTATCGCATTCAATAACTTTTTCACCATTACATCCTGCTAATACGATTATCAGTATTGTCGATACAATAAACAGTAATTTTTTCATTTCAATTAGTTACTTTCTACCAAGTTAATTGATCAAGCGTATCTTGGATAACACTTTGAATTTCATCTAAAGTATGAACACGATTAGGGATAAATGTTAAAGTTGTTTCAACATATAGTTTTTCTAATAAATAACCCGCTTCTTCTCGTACTTTGGCTGATGAAATAAGCCCGATACCAGCAAATGCTGGATCATATTGGAATGAATTCAATTGTGCATAAGCTGCATTTGCAGACTTTGAATGATATAAGTAATCTAAATTAAATAGTGGAGCTTCAAAATCTAAATGAGCACTATAAGTTGGCCCTTCAAAAGCAGATTTTCTAACTGGAAGATATCCAGTGTCAATTGCCCATAAAGCTGTATTTTCAGTGTTTGTTAGGAATTTGATTAATAACCAAGAAGCTAATCTTTCAGCATCACTTGTATTTTCCATAACAGCAATATTAGGTCCTTGTTGCATAACGCTAACTGGTCCACCTTCTTTTTGAGGAATTGGAACTACACCAATTTCAAAACTATCTGCTGGTGGAATATTATATGTAATACCTGCAGTAGAACCAACAGTCATACATACGTCCGCTGCTAAGAAATTATTTGATCCATATTGTTCATCCCATTCGATAGGTAAAGTTAATATATTTTTATCGAATAATCCATCTAAATATTCCAACATGTCTCTTGTATTATCATTATCAATTAATACTTCTCCTGCAGAATTAGTATATCCTGCACCCCATTGACGACTTGCAGTAATAAACAGATTAGAACTAGAGTCATAATTGATTAAGAATTCGCATTGATTTTCTCCGTCTCCAACAACTGTTTCTGCAATAGTTTCTAAATCAGACCAAGTAAGTACATCTTCATTAGTAAGATAAATTCCATTTGCATCAAAAACAGTTTTGTTATAAACCATCATTTCAGTTGATTTTGAGTAAGGCATTGAATACATAACACCTTCTGCGTATTGCTCATTTTCAGCAACATATGAATCAACGAAATCATTTAAGTCTACTCCCCATTCAGCATGACTTACGAAACCATCAAGTCCAATAACCCCACCTAAATCAAGGTATTCAGCAAAGTGATCAGGATATCCAACTACTAAGTCAGGTGTAACTCCTGTCCCAATTGCTTTTTTAGTTTTTTGTAATAAATCAGTATAAGATCCTTGAGATACAGAATCTACATTGATATTTGGATATAACTCTTCAAATTCAGCAATTAATTCATCTAATAAAAGACCTTTAGCTTGTCCATAAATATGCCAAAATGTTATATCAATATCTCCATTAGGAAGTTCATCAAGCACAACTACCTCTTCATCTTCTGTTTCTACACGTTCCTTTAAACAACCAGTTAAAGTAATAGCAAGTGCAAAAACAACAACTAACAATAAAACTTTTTTCATAATTCATTCCTCCTATTTTTTAAAAATTATATCTGTTAACCTTTAATTCCACTTCTTGAAACTCCACGCATGATGTATTTTTTAAGTAATAAGAATACAATTAATAGTGGTAGAGTAATTATTAATGCTGCGGCCATTTGTTCATTGAATATTGTTCTTCCACCAAGTTCACTATATGCATTTCTCAGACCATCTGTTACAAGTCTAAAACTTGCATTATCAGTAACAAGATTTGGCCAAATATAAGCATTCCAAGTTCCCATTGCGTTTAATATTGTAATAGTAATAATAGTAGGCTTAGCAATTGGAACCATGATTTTCCATAGATATTTAAAATCGCTTGTTCCATCTACTTTAGCTGCAAAGTATAATTCATCTGGTATTCTCTTAAAACTTTGTCTTAAGAAGAAGATGTAGAACACGCTTGTCATAAATGGTAATGTCATTGCAAGTAATGCTTGAGAATATAGCTGGGGAACATTGTTTGCTCCTAGCCACCCAAGTCTTGCAACTGTTGAATAGTTTGTAATTACAAAGATTTCTCCAGGGATCATCATTGTTGAAATTAAAACAATAAATAATAAGTCTCTTCCCTTAAAGTTTAATCTTGAAAATGCAAATGCTGCAAATATTGTTGTAAATAATGTTCCTACAGTTGAAATTGCAGCAACTGTTAATGTATTTATCATATTTCTTCCAAATGGTGCTCTTGCAAATGCATCATTGAAATTTTGGAACACTATTTCTTTAAATGGTAAGAATAATTTTGGTGGCACTACTACTAAATCTGCATCAGATTTAAATGCTGTAAGTATCATCCAATAGAATGGAATAACTACAAACAGTGCTACTATACCCAGGAAAGTATATAAGACAATGTTGAAAATAGTTCTTTTAATCTTTTGTTTCCTTATTAGTTTTTCATCCATAGTCTCACCCCCCTAGTAATGTACTCTCTTTTTAGATACTTGCATTTGAATTCCTGTAAATGCAAGCGTGATAACGAAGAGAATGATTGCTATAGCGGCAGCGGTTCCACCTTTTCCGATTGTACCGATATAACTATATACCAGCCCAACTACGGTAATCATTTGTCTAGGACTTCCTGATGGTCCCATACTTGCTCCAAACATACCTACAACTGTTGTATAAACTTTGAATGCCCCAATAAACGAAGTTATTGTTACATAAGCTATCATAGGCGATAATAATGGAACTGTAATTTTTGAAAATATTCTAAATCTAGGTGCTGCATCAATTTTAGCAGCATCATAATATTGTTTGTCAATTCCTTGTAATCCACTAAGGAAAACTAAGATTTTAAAGGCAAGACCTCCCCAAATCGAGAAGATAAGTAGTGCAGTCATTGCTCTACCCCATGTTGCTCCGGCACCTACCCAGTTAATTGTTTCTTCTCCACCAATTCCAAACCATCCTAACATTGTGTTAAGAAGACCAAAGTCGCGGTTGAAAATGAATGCAAATGCCATACCAATTGCGATAGCATTTGTTACGTATGGTAAGAAAAATATTGTTTGGAATACTCCTTGAAATTTCTTAATTGATTTTAGCCCTACTGAAATAAATAAAGCTACAATTACTGATAATGGAACTGAAATAAATACAATAGTTCCAGTATTTATTAGTGCATTTCTAAAGTTTATGTTACCTAATACTTCTTTGTAATTGTCAAAACCAGCAAATCCATCTGTACTCATATCCTCGATAACAACATCTTTAAAGAAAGAGATTAAGAATGCGTTAAACAGCGGATAGAAAATGAATATAGTAAGCAAAATCAATGCTGGTGATAAATATAACCAGGCTCTTACATTACTTTGTTTCTCTAACATTAAGTAATTAATTCCCCTGTATTTGGATTAAATATAAACATTTTGCCTGGATTTACGTTTACCTTTACAACATCCCCTGGTATGATACGATGTTGTGAATCAACGATAGCTCTAAATGTTTCTCCTTTTTTAGTTGGATCTTCGACAATTAAACTAGTATCTCTACCAATTGTTTCTACCATATCTATGATTAATTCAAGACAACCAGTTTTACTTAAAACAAACCCTTCAGGTCTTATTCCAATTAAAACATCATCATCTTTTCCTTTACTCTTACCAATAACTTTTCCATCTAATAAAACTTCTTTATTTTTTATCTGTCCTTCAAAGATATTAATAGGTGGAGTTCCTAAGAATTTAGCTGCAAATAGGTTTTCAGGGTTGTCATAAACATCTTGAGGTACACCAACTTGTTGTTTAACTCCTAGTTCCATTAATACAATTTCATCACTAATACTCATAGCTTCTTCTTGATCATGAGTTACAAAAATTGTAGTAATCCCTGTTTCTCTTTGAATACGTTTGATTTCTTCACGAGTTTGTAACCTTAAACGAGCATCTAAATTACTTAATGGTTCATCTAATAGTAAAACTCTTGGTTTTTTAACAAGTGCTCTTGCAATTGCAACACGTTGTTGCTGTCCACCTGATAATGCTTTAGGTTTACGATCCATTAAGTCTCCAATACCAACTAAGTCAGCCATTTCTTGTGCTCTTTCTAAAGCTTCTGGTTTAGGGACTTTAATATTTTCAAGAGGGAACATAATGTTTTGTCTAACAGTCATATGCGGATACAAAGCATAATTTTGAAATACAAGTCCAATTCCTCTATCTTCAGGTGCAACATCTGTCACATCTTCATCGCCGAAAAATATTTTTCCACTATTTGGTTCATGTAACCCTGCAATCATGTACAAAGTAGTTGATTTTCCACAACCACTTGGTCCTAAAAGTCCAATAAGTTTTCCAGATGGTATAACAATGTCTAATTCCTTAACTGCAATAACCTCTGTTTTATCCTTTTGAACGAATATTTTTGTAATATTTTGTAATTTTATTTCCATAATCTCTCTCCTAAGTAATAATATATTTTTAACACTATATTATACTATAAAAACGGTTACTTTTAAATACATTTCTATAAAAATTTAATATTAAAAATTACAAAAATCTACTAAAATAACAGCATATAATTTTTATAAATAAAAAAGACGAAAACTTTCGTCTTTTTATCATCCAATAATACTATCCAAGAATCCTCCGCTGTATAAAAACCATAATCCACCTAATATAAGAACAACTATAAGAATCTTAGAAAGCTTCTTAACTAGCTCGAAAGTCCCAAGTATCACAATTATACCTAGTACTAAAAGTCCGACTACTTGCTCAATGATTCCTAAGTTATTAATAAAATCATATCCTGAATCAATAATATCTTGCATTGGAATTAATCCCTCAATTGTATCTAAAATACCTTGCATAAAATTACCACCTTTCTTTAACGTTAGTTTTATTATAACAAAAAACCTGTGAATAAATTATGAATTTTTGATTTTTTTCACTTTTTTATTTATTTTTAAAGTTTTCTTCTACCCTCTAATGCTTTCGCGATCGTTATTTCATCGGCATATTCGATATTTCCCCCTGCAGGGATGCCGTGTGCAATTCTAGTTACTAAGATAGTTGAGTCTTTTAATAGCCTTGCTATATATTGTGCAGTGGTTTCACCTTCATTACTTAAGTTAGTTGCTAAAACAACTTCTTTTATTGTTTCTTCCTTTAGTCTTTCAAGCAATCCCTTGATATTTATATTTTCTGGTCCAATTCCATCGCTTGGAGAGATTGCACCGTTTAATACATGGTAAAGTCCATGGTATTTATTTGTTTTTTCCATCACTATTACATCTTTTGCGTCTTCAACTACAATAATAGTGGTTTTATCTCTTGATTGGTCTTTACATATATAACATGGATCAGTATCTGTAATGTTTCCACAAATAGGACATTTAAAAATATCATCCTTAATTTTTAAATATGCTTCTACAATTTCATCTATTGATTCTCCAGTTAATCTATTTACTGTATACAAGGCATATCTTTCAGCTGTTTTTTTCCCAACTCCTGGATATTTTCTTAATGCTTCAATTAACTTGTCTATTGCATCTGGATATCTCATCTAATCACTTCCTTAAAATAAGCCTGGCATTCCTCCACCAGTAAATTCTGACATTACACTTTCTGTTTCTTCATCTATTTTATTAATACAATCATTTATTGCAGAAATGATTGTGTCTTGTAACATTTCTAAATCTTCAGGGAATTCAATTGCTTCAGGATCTATACTAAGGTTTTTCATTCTTTTATCTCCAGTAAACTCAACTTTAACCAATTGTCCTCCAGCACTACCATAAAAAGTAGAAGCTTCTAGCTCTTGTTGGGCTTGAACCATATCTCTTTGCATTTTTTGTAATTTTTTTATCATTCCTGGATTCATTTCTATTCTCCTTTTTTTATTTTAACTAAATCTGATCCAAATAGACTAATAGCTTCTTTAACACTATCTGGTGTCATATCTTCAATATCGTGATTAATTGTAGGCATCTCTTTCAAACTAGGATGTTTGATAGCTGATAGTTTTATATTTGTTTCCCCTTGTTTCCACTTTTGAATGAATTCTTGAGATTTTCCTTCCCAAACAACCTTTGGCAAGGCTAAGAAATCAATTTTCTTATTATAGAAATCACTTAAGATTTCAGTTACTTTCTCTTTAATTTCTGGTTTCATCATCCTATTACATATAGCGGGGGATACATATTCAATAATTATCATTTTACCGTCAGTAGCAACGAGTCTACCTTCAGTTATCATTTTAGAATATGATAAGTTTTCACTAGTTGCATTTCTCTCAATGTCGTACCATCTCATATTCATTGCAATCTTAACTTCCCTATTAGCATTATTTAGTACATCTTCTACATATCTGATATCGTATGTTGAATAAGGCTCAATAGATTTTTCCTTGTTTTCTTCTATAACTGTATTGAATAGGTTAACTTCTTCTGGTTCAGGTTCTTCTTCAACAACTTCTTCAATATCATCTTCTGTGTATAATGGTTTCTTATCAACAATGTGCTCATCGACAACTTCTTCTAAAGTAATGTCTTTTTTCTTTTCTAAAACAGGTTCTATAATTTCTGGTTCAGCTTTAACCTCTGGTTTGAAAGAAGGAATATCTTCTACTCTTTGTTCTTCAAAAATTGGATCTTCTTCTTTTTCAACTTTTGAACCCTGCTTTTGTGAAGAATTAAATTCATTTGAGTCTAATTTATCTCTCAATTCTTTAAGTTCTTCTTTTAATGATTTAAGTTCTTCTTCATAAACAATTTCTTGTTTTTCAACTTTGTCTACCATTTTGATCAAAGCTAACTCCATAAAAAGTTTAGAGTTATTTGTCCACTTCATATCGTTTTGAGCCTTGTTAAGAGCTTCGATAAAGAAGAATATCATGTTATTGCTTAATTTTCTTGATAAATCTATAAATAATGGATCTGAAAAAATCAATTGATCTTTATCATCTGTATTAATGTTCTTAAAGATTAATAAGTCTCTAAAGAATTTAATGAGATTATCAACAAGTCTTGGTGCTTCTTTCCCAAGAAGAACCAAATCATCGAGTTGTTTGATAGCTTCAACTGCATCATTTTCGTATATTGCGTTTGCAATATTTAACAATTTTTCATTCGATACTGTTCCTTTTATAGCATGAACATCTTGAACAGATACTTTTTCATTAGAATAAG
>Ga0307989_1001642_pt1 | contig 11636 bp, 12 predicted proteins | sample EllFjometagen185_FD_203164 | JGI IMG/M metagenome (GOLD analysis project Ga0307989, IMG submission 203164) | Marine microbial communities from Ellis Fjord, Antarctic Ocean - #185 | ecosystem: Environmental > Aquatic > Marine > Unclassified | place: Southern Ocean | collected 2014-10-08 | reverse complement strand
TCTGTTAATTACAAAAAGATACTTACTCCAGAAATATATGTAGGTCTTAGTCGCAGAGATCATTATATAAATCATGACCCAGAAGATTTGAATGAGTGGACCCTTACAGGAGAATGGAATGAGAAGGGTGAACAAGCAACTAATATTTCAGAAAGTTCCACCATCAAGCTAATATTTCAGGCTAGCACGGCTAACCTCGTAATGGATGGTGATGGTAAAGCTAGGGTACTCATTGATGGTGAGCTCGCAAACCCTGATAATAGTGGTGTTGATGTGAAAAATGGGATAATTACCATTAATGAAGCAAGGCTATACGAACTTACAGATTTTGGTGATGATTACAAAACACATTCAATTGAAATAGAGTTTTTAGATTCTGGAATATCTCTATTTGCTTGGACATTCGGGTAAGGAAATTTCATGAAAAGATATTGATCATTTCAGCGTTAACTGCTAGCATTACTGCGCTGTTATTTTAACAGTCCCCCAATAATTGGGGCCCCTGCAAAATAGAAGTTTTGTAGGGAAGAGGACTCCGATATACATCGGAGGACGTAGGCCCATAGTGCAATGGTTAGCATACCGGTCTCCAAAACCGTTGATGAGGGTTCGAATCCTTCTGGGCCTGCCACTTAAATAATAAGTGGCTTGCTTAGGCCATTTTTTCTATTATTACTCTATCTCATCAACATATGCATGTAGATGATGGTATCTTTTAGCAAGTTCACCCTGATGTGCAATCACAGCTTTTTTAAAAATCTTAGGAATATCTAATTCTAATCTTGGTTTAGTAAAATCAGTCAGGGCAAGTTGTGGAATATAGGGTAATAATGCGTCACCAAAAGACTGAGATGCCTCTCTGGGCAGTTCAGTAGGTAATTTGTCCTGAGCAAGGATGACTGGCCCGAATCCTTCAACACCATCTTTTATAATATTCGTGAGTGGTTCAAATACATATACAGGATTTTTACTTGATGTTTCCTTGGTAGTTAGTTCAATAGACCCTTCAATATCACAGCTAATATCAGCAATTACTCTCAATCTTGGATTAGGATTAAATTCATAGAATTGTTTCATATAACTTTTGGTGACAAGTCTTGGATAATTAGGTTCCCAATATATTCCATTAACAATCATACTAAGATAAGGTATGAACCTTTCGAATTTACTTGTGAAAGAATCGGGATATTTATTATAGAGATAGCTGTCAAAATCACCTCCTTCTTTTTTTACAAAAAGATCTGATTTTTTAAATTCAACAACATAAATCACCCCGTTAGAAAATTGTCCTTTATGGAAAAAGGATGCGAGCTCATTGGCTGGTATATTTACAGTTGGTAGTAAATTAATAATTTTTTGTGCAGCCTTTGAAACACGTCCAAATCCTGTATAACCTATAACAAAAGGTACTAATTGATTTGGTAATCCTTCTTTTTTGATCTTTCCTCCAATTTGCTTAATAAGCGATTTTATCTCAGGTAAGCTATCGTATTTACACGCTTGTTGCAATTCTTCAAATGGGTTCTCAATACCTTCCCATTTTAATCTATTGCCAAAGGTCCATAAGGAATTAATCATACCGACATAGCCAGCATAATCACCAAAGAATACAGTTCTTCTACCATTTTTACTTACAACTAATTCATAATCGATTAAAGTAATTTTATTATCTAAAATCTTTTTGAGCATATGCATGTTATATTCTTGACCTTTAGTTGTGTGTGAAAAGAATAAATAAGTCTTATTCGGTATAAATTCATCAGCTGGAACCTCTTTTACACCAAGGATAATATTACAAGGCGAAAGATCGCTAGAGATGGTCGCACCTACCGCTTTATATTCATCATCACTAAAAATACGTTGTTTAGAAGATTGGACAATAACCCCAATATCATGTTCATGAATAAGTTCCTTAACATGATCTGGAGTTAGGACTACTCTTCTCTCATCGCAATGCCCTGTTTCTTTTTTTATACCAATGTATATTCCCATTTTAAAATAATAGTTATAGGTTAAGTTTAAATGCTTTTTCGGTGAATTTCACATTTTTTCAGAATACAGATAGTATATAGATAAAATTGGATTAGTGAAGTCGGATTTTACTTTGTGGGCGCAATTTACCTGCACTTAGTATGGTAAAAGAACTTAACGCATATATGTTATAATACCTCCAGCTTCTGGACAAAAATTACCTGTTTTACAACTTGAAACACTGTTCTAACATCATCCACGAGGGCCTGCCACTTAAATATCAATATTTTTTATTTCTCGGTGTATTTTAACCTTAATCTTAAAATTAATACTATTACGCAGGCCAAAAGTTGAAGATTTATAACAATATTAAAAAGTAAGTTTTGTAAAATAAAAAACCCATATAACGACACAATAAATGTTGTTGAAGACCAAATTGCATAAGTTGATATATTTGCACTTGGTTTTTTGTTCCATAAATCAATCATAGTTGGGACGAATGCTAAAAGTGTTATAAATCCAGCTATTCCATAAAAAAATGTAAGAATATAGATAAATTGTTCTTTCATAGTTTTTATTTTAGTTTTTCTTCAAATAAATAATCATTTAGAGTTCCTTCTTTATATTTAATAAACCTTGTTATCATCTCTGCCATTTGGGAACGGGAGATCTGTTGGCCAACATCAGTAATATCCATAGGTATTAAATTAAGATCAGAGGCATTACTAAAAAGGCTTTTGTACCAAGGTGTTGTATTGCTACTATATTCAATTCCATAAGATTCCATTAGAATTTTGAGTGCCTCAATGAAGTTAACATTCTTTCCTGGTTGAAATGTCTTATCAGGATACCCTTTTATAATTTTATTTTCTATCCCCAATCTTACATAAGGAGCATACCAAGCGTCCATGCTCACATCCCCTAAATCAGCATAGCGATAGCGTTTTATTTTATATTCATCCAATGCGGTTGCAATTTGATCAGATGAAAATTGACTTTCAATTATAATCTTTAAAAGTTCTGCACGATTGATTTTATTCTCAGGCTTAAAGCTGCCATCGGAGTACCCCTGCACAATTCCATTATTTTTTATGAAACTTATAGCTTTGTGATATCTATGGATACTAGAAACATCAGTAAATGAAGGTGATATAGGGGCTTCAATTTTTTCAATAATTTTTTCTGGGGTTTCCGTTTTTATTACTATGTCACCACTTCCTTTTTCTACCTCTACATGAATAGAATTTGATCTAATCATAATTTGCTTTCCATTTGTTTTATCTTTTAGTACAGCTGAAAAGGTTACATCCATTTGCCCCACCGCTGTTGCATAACAGTTTAAATATAAAAGAGTATCAAAAGGGCTTGGCTGACAATTTAGATTGGCCACATCCCATGACCATTGCATAGACCCTTCTTCATAATCACTATTTGATTCCTGTTCAAAATTAATAAATTCACCCACTTCAAGAGCGATGGGGTTTGAATGGTCTGCGGTAATTTTTAGATTTGATTTTGATGGTGAAAAAATTTCCCCTAATTGCATATTAACACTGTCTGAATAGCGATTGTCACCACGCCAAAAGTCAGAGGAGTGTCTTCCGATGCCCATTTTAAAATAGTATTTTCCAGGTGAATTTTTATATAGATGAATTAATATATCCTCAACATCGTCGTTGTAAACATGAGTTGCATCTTTAAATTCCCCTAATTCGACACTATTAATTGGGCTATCCTTTTTCATTATTATTGCATAGGAGTTTTCAGCATTTTCATCATAATTTTCCCAAAATGTACTGAAATCATTTTTTTCTTCATCATAAGCTTCATATTCAGGACTATTTTTATAGAAATTCCAAAATTTCTCTAAATTTTCTTCTGTATTTCCAAAGGTAACAATGGCAATGTCATCAAAATTTTTGAAATTTTTACTTTTAGGCATACATCCATGAGCGACTGTTTCATAACGATCAAATTCATCGTAGTCATCAGACATGTAATAACAGCGATCATAACGATCCTCATCAATACATTCTCCTTCAGTTTTTTGAAATCCATCTAAACAGTCAAAATTATAGTTTTCATGTCTTGTACCATCTTTAATAAAATCATTACAAGTTGTGGGATCCGAATTTTCTGGTGGATATTTGCACAGAGGATATGTGCCTAGACACTGATTATCATACTCTTCATAAGAATATCTACATTTAAGATCTGATCCTGTTTTTTCACACTTTGCATTACCTCTTCTTTCATAGCCTTCTTTACATTTATAACTATAATTATTAAATAACTGACCATCAATAATTCGACTTAAGCATTCTAAGGAATTTTGAGGAGGAGTTTCACACTCTTGAAATTCCTGTTTGCATTCATTTTGATACAATTCTAAGCCATCATTACATTTTGTTTCTGCATTTGCAGCGAATGGTATTAATAAAAAGATGAAACTAAATAGGATTATTTTTTTCATATTTGTTAGTTAAATGGTAATAATTAGTATTTTATACAACTCGTTACTATCCATAGCGTTTGTTGTCGAATTAAATTATACCAGCATAGCGCTAATAGTTCTAACATCGTCCACGAGGGCCTGCCATTTATATATCAATTTAGTTACTTTCTCGTGTATTTTTCGTATACTAGTTTATGAAAATTAACCTTTATTATTATGAAGAAATTGATAATACTACTCGCCCTATCTTTTATTGTTCTTGCTGGTTGTCATCATGCAGAAAAAGATCTAGCTCAACTTTGCGCTGACAATAGCGGAAATTGGGTAGTAGAATTTAATGAATGTGAATCTGGAAACCAAAATGGATGGTGTGAAGAAGCTGGTGGAGAATTTCAAGAATGCGAATCTGCATGTAGAAATAACCCAGAAGCTGAAATTTGCACTATGCAATGTGTACAGATTTGCCAGTTTTAACCTATTTTAGGATTGTTCCGGTCTCCATGTACCAAAGATATAGATCAAACTCTGAGAGGGTGATATTTAACTTCTTTCTTTTAGTGCTTCGATTTCGTCATAAGCTTTAATAGTTTTAACATCATAAAAGGGGTATTGAATTCGACCACTTTGATGTTCCAACATGTTCATTCTCCAATAATTACCTCTATTACTTTTGAGTGTATAGCGATCTTTGTCCCCATCCGTCCATTTCACTTGTAAATTCATTATATTTCCATATTTATCCGAATTTAAACTTATTTTAGTCTTATTTGTTTGGTTTAAATTCTTAATTAATTCATATTGCTCTATTGTAAGGGGTAAGTTTTTGAAGTATGGATGAGTAAGTAATTCATTTTTTGCAAAATAACGATCCATTGAAATTCTTTTTGGGATATCTTGTGAATCAAAATCCTCATTAAGTAACTGATCTAATTCCCGTCCCCTTCTTCTTGAATCAGTTCCCAATAAATATTTCAATTGTTCCTTAGGACTACTTTTGATTAAATCCAAATTATTGATGTCAAAATCATCACTTTGACTTTCAGAACCTTCCAATTGAAAGCGATAAGCATAATCATAAAAACTATCAATAAGCTTAAAGCTGTATCTCTCTCCCTCAAATTCAATTTCAATTGAATCACCTATCTTCATATTAGCTAGCTCCTTTTTTCTGGAAAGATATTCAGCATCTTTATTTACCCTTAAGCCTTCCGACAAACCCTCACGCTCCTGTGCTCTATAGCTATATTGAGGTTCAATTCCACGGTAGTGATGACTATTTGGACTTCTTAGTTCATCTAAAGCCTTACTATAATCTACATTAAGCAACTCTTCATGATTAGGTGATTGATAAACTTTCATTAAAGCTTGTAATAGGTTCATATTTTCATTAATTCCTAATTGATCAGCATTGGCTAAAATTAATGGTAAGATTCTTTCAAATTTTTCAACTCTCTCTTTAGAAATGGGACGTAAATCGCTTTCTGATGGAGGTTTTAGACTTCCTAAATAATTCTCTTTTGCTTCCAGGAGTGTCATCTGAGAGAGGCTATTATGATATCCGAGCTGATTCGGACCTTCTTCATTAAAAAATCTTTGATCAATGGTATCAATATTCGCCTGATTATCAATTTTATATTTATGCAAGGCAACAAGCTCTTTTGTAATATTATTCACATTAATTGCTCTTGATTCTATTTTTTGATTCTTATTAAAAATGTGTAAATAAGGCTGATAATCATCTCCCCAGCCATGTTTACCTATACTCAAGTCTACTTTTTCACCTTTATATTTAAATTCAATCTCACGAATACGTCCTCTATTAATACGGTTAATGCTGATCTCTTTTAAACCAAGGCCTACTAGACGAGCTTTAATTTCCTTTGGCAATTCATGCTGTAACCTACCATCCATACCCCTATTTTCATCAAAGCGATAGGCAAGTAACCCTTTTAATGTTTCTGGTAATTCAGATTGCTTTTCTGCTTCGTTTAAATTTTCAAGCGCAGGACTATCATCATATAATCTTGAAAATCTTTGAAATGCATCTTCATGCTCTTGAGTAATTTCATTTAAATCAAATTCATGTCCCGCAATAGTAATGATTGGCAAATGACCTTCTTCTTTATACTTTTCTTTAGCACGTGCTTGCAGAGCCTGCAGAAGTGGTGTTCGTCTAGAAAAACCATTACGAATTCTTCTAACCCTTCCTGGCATATCTTCAGACATTCTACGGGCACGATCTTCATATTTATTGTAATCAAGCAGTCGATCTAATCCAGCTTTCTGTACATTACCCTGAGCATCAAGAATTCCCATTTCTATGTACGTCATTCCTTCAGAACCATTATAAACTTGATTTATGGAATTAAGTTTAGCAACTTGATCAATAGAGAAATTAAGTGAGTCCATTTGAATATCCATATGTTCCAAAATTTGCTCCATCTGCTCTCGTCCGAAAGTATTTTCATTATTAACCAGTTGATTAGGATCAGCAGGTTTATCGGAACCAAGTCGTAATAGACTTTCTCTGATAATTTCACCATAAACTCGTTTCAATGCTGTATCTGGATCTTTCTCTTGATTAAAAATATCATCAATCTTGATTATTAATCGTTCTGGACTAAGGCCATCGAAATCATCTTCAATAAATTGATATATTTGTTTTAATGCAGGTGATTCTTTGATGCGCTTACCAACTTCTATTCTTAATTTTGCTTTTTCAATGAGTTGTTGGGTAGAATCATGAATTTGCACTCTAAGTACTTCTGCATTCTGAACGCCCTGCATTCTTTCTTGATATTGTGCTTTTAAATTTCCAATTCTTTCATTGGCAAAAGTAATATGTTTCTGAGCAACTTCACCAGATGCCATCTGTCTTATGGTTTCTTCAATATGATCAGCGTGTTTATTAAAATAAGCATTAGGATCATTTGCAAGATCTTGGATTGCTATCTCTTTAGGGGATAACCTGTTGGTTGCTCCTACCTTATTCGGCGCTTGTGTTTCATGCGATTCTGCCTCAAATTGAAAAACAAGATGTCGTTCCTTGAAATTTAATTCATCCCAATTTTTAAAATAAAAAATATTAGTCATAATCAAAATATATCCTTTAATTATACCATAAAATTAATCTAAAATGAAGCAATTAATAAACATCAAGCCCTTTGAGTATGGCAAGAAATAAATGAATATACCTCTGCATGTAGAAATAACCCAGAAACTACATTTTGTACCCTTCAGTGTGTTCAGATTTGCCAGTCCTAACCTATTTTAGGATTGTTCCGGTCTCCATGTACCAAAGATATAGATCAAGCTCTGAGAGGGTGAGGTTTAACTTCTTTGCGAGCATTGATAACTTGCTTTCAATAAGCAGATAGTTCTTTTTATTTAATGTTTTTGGTTTTTTCACGATTCCATTATCTACCAGGATATCCACAATGTGGAAATCGATAATTGCATAGTTATCAAAACCTATGTTTCGTAAAAAGTGACTGGACTCTTTAAATCCAAGCCCCTTGATATTATCTACCAACCAATCTCTTTTAAGATTAAGAGAGTGCTTGTGCGTACGTGCTTCAAAAATATATCCAGCTCTGGCATTTGGGAATCGATGTCCATATTTTTTCAATACCTTTTGCAGATCTTCGAGTGATAAATTAGAAAAACCATTGCCGATCTTATCCTGAATCTCTATGGCTCTTTTAGCGTTAAAATTGGCTGTCATAAGGCAAAAGCAAAGTTCATTGAAAATGGAATTCTCATCTTTTGTTCCAGCTTCTTTGAACTCTAAAAATTTTTTTTCTATAATTTTACTAATCTTGCCCTTTTGCAATTTCTGAATTTCTTCTATTAATTTCTCCATCTGATTCTAATTAAAATTGATCTTTATCACCCGTTCTTGCAACTGAATAGTCCCCTGTTTCAACATTTAATTCATAAATACTGAAATTGGTCTTAATATCAAAACTTTTCGAATGTTTGGCAAAGTTAGATGAGATACTTCCATCTGGACTAGTTACCCTATGAAATACATTTGTTTTCCAGCCTAAGATTCCTGGTCCATTATGGATTACTTCATCATTATGCTTTATATACTCAGGAGTAACTTCGAATCTCTCAACCTTTCCATGTTCTACCGTATATAGCTCCACCATTCTTGTTCCACCATATACAAGAAGATTATCTTCTTGATCTGGGTGCATATACCAATGAACGTGTCCTTTATGATTCGTAACAGTTGGACTGATGGCACCTGGAGCATGCTTTACACGATCAATTGATGAGAGTCCTTTTATGACATCTGGAACAATGTGAAAATCAACACTATCTGTTGCCCTGAAAGGTTTTAGGGAGATTATAAAACACATCCCCTTTATATATTCGGTTTTCATTAAGTTTGAATTTTAAAATAGGTATTTGAACTTATTTTACTGGTGGAGTGAATATTCTTGTTGCCATTTCTTTATCTAACATAAAGAGTCCAGGACCTTTATCTCCAGCAAGTTTAATTTTATCGATAATTTCTTGAGCACTACCCTCTTCTTCAACTTGCTCATCTATATACCATTTTAGAAAAGATTCAGTTGCGTAGTCCTTTTCTTTTACAGATAGTTCGTAAAGATCATTAATTAGACCAGTAACAATTTTTTCGTGAGCTAGTGTTTGCTCCGCTATTTGTAATGTTGATTTGAATTTTGTGTCTGGCTGAGCAATAGCTTTCATTGTCACACTTCCACCTCTTTCAAATACATAGTTGTAGAACTTCATTGCATGAGCCATTTCTTCCTGTGCTTGAACTTTCATCCAGTTTGCAAAACCAGGAAGCCCCTCTGTATCAAAGTATGCAGCCATTGAAAGATAAAGATATCCTGAAAATATTTCAGCATTTATTTGCTCGTTTATAGCGTTTTGTACTTTTGTATTCATAATATTTAATTTAGTTATTAATTATATTTTTAAAAATTTAATACCTTTGCTTACCATCTTATCAATTTCAATCTCTTTATTGCTATCTAATTTCGTTGCAGATCCGAGTAGATATCCTTTAGTTTTAATTCCGCAGAATCCAAGAGTGTCTTTTACGACTGTTCTTAAGGCCTTATTACCCGCATATAATATTGTAAACAACTTTGGACCTGCAGAGTGTGTAAATACCACTGCCCTTTTATCTTTTAATAGACCTAATGGATATTTACCAATATATTTAAAGGCAAATCTTGGGGTTAGTACTCTATCGAAGAATCCTTTAAGTATTGCTGGTATGCTTTGCCACCAAAGTGGGTGAATGAAAATTAAATGCTTTGAGGCAGTGATTTTATCTTGAATTATCTTTACCTCATCAGCAATTTGATATCCTCCAGAAGTATAATGTTCTTCTGCAGATAGCACTGGATTAAAATTATCTTTATATAAATCAATAACTTCGTATTTAATCTTGGCTTTATTAAGTTTCTCCAATACTTTCTTTAGAAAGAATCCGGAAAATCCCGATCGTTTTGGATGAGAATATATTATTAGCATTTTATTTCGTTAGTGCTTCATTTACGTATTCCCAATTTACCACGTTCCACCAACTATTGATATATTCAGGACGACGATTTTGATATTTAAGATAATAAGAGTGTTCCCATGTGTCGATCCCTAGCAAAGGAGTTAACCCATTACTTATGGGGCTATCTTGATTTGAAGTGGACATAATGGACAAGTCTCCACTTTCGTCTTTTACAAGCCATGTCCAACCACTAGCAAAGTGAATTGATGCTTCTTTTGTAAACTTTTTTTTGAATGATTCAAAGCTTTCGAAAGTAGTATTAATAGCTTTTGCAATATCTCCCGTTGGTTCTCCTCCACCATTCGGTGACATCATCTGCCAAAAGATACTGTGATGATAGTATCCCCCACCATTATTTTGTACCGCAGTACGAAATTCGTCTGGAATCGTTTCAAGATCAGAAAGAATATCTTCGATTGTCATTTCAAAATATCCATTGTGCCCTTCAAGAGCTACATTTAATTTATCCATATAAGCTTGATGATGTTTATCATGATGAATTGTCATAGTTTCCGCATCAATATGTGGCTCAAGAGCATCGTATGCATAAGATAAATTTGGTAGTGTAAACATAATAAGTAAGAAGTAAGAAGTAAGAAGTAATAAGTAATAAGTGGAAACTAAGCTTTACCTAGGGTTTTTCCGCCTTTTTGCCACCCAACTGGGCAAAGATCTCCGGTTTGAAATGCTTGAACTAATCGTACTAGTTCATCGATGTTTCTTCCTATAGATAGATCATTTACCATGTAGCATTTTAGTATTCCATCTGGATCAATGATAAATGCTCCTCTTAGACTAACACCTTCGTCTTCGAGTAATACGTTGTAATCCCAGCTAACTTTTTTAGTGATATCACTAAGTAATGGATAATTGAAGTCACCAAGTTCTTTTAGCCAAGCCTCATGTGAATAAACACTATCCACACTAATACCGAGTATTTGCGCGTTAACATCTTCGAAATCTTTATACTTTTTACTTAGCTCAACAAGTTCTGTTGGACAAACAAAAGTAAAATCTAATGGGTAAAAGAAAAGTAGGGTCCATTTACCTCGATAATCTTTTAAAGAGTATCTTTTTTTCTGACCTTGGAAATATCCCTCCATTTCAAAATTTGGAGCAGGTTTTCCGATTTGTAGTTCATTGCAGCAATCTTCTTTGCCACAGTCATCTGTATGAGACATAATAATTAATGGTTATTAAATAATTTATTACAATTTTTACATAAACCAAACATCTCAGCATAAGAAGGATCGAATTTGAAACCGAGTTTGTTTAGTTCTTTTGATTTTATTGTTATTTTTTCTACATCGAATAGATCAAAGACTTTATTACACCCCTTGCATATTAAATGACAATGCTTCTCGCTACAACCATCATATCTAACTACCGTATCTTTAGATCTAAGCCTAATAATTTGCTTAGTTTTTACTAAGTAGTCTAAATTACGATATACCGTAGCTAAGCCAATTTCTGGCATTTTCTTTTGCACCATTTGAAAGATTTGATCAGCGGTTGGGTGCGATGTAACACTTTTTAGTTCAGAAAGAATAATCTTCCTTTGTTTTGTATTCCTGTGTTTTATTTCTTTCTTGGTCATTATATTAATGAGAATGATTCTCGTTAATATAATAAATTATGTATATTTAATAAGCAAGTACT